>Ga0065711_1026226_pt1 | contig 90038 bp, 44 predicted proteins | sample Hoacrofraction12_FD_59098 | JGI IMG/M metagenome (GOLD analysis project Ga0065711, IMG submission 59098) | Hoatzin crop microbial communities from Cojedes, Venezuela - Epithelial fraction 12 v2 (version 2) | ecosystem: Host-associated > Birds > Digestive system > Esophagus > Crop | place... | reverse complement strand
GGGGGGGGGGGTGAGGGGGGAAGGGTTCAGTCTTTTAGCTCCTTTGCCATAAAATGCAGTGCCTGGAGAGAGGGTGTGTTGCCAGCTGACTTAATAAAACCTTTAAAGTACTGTGAGCACAGCTGACACCACATGTTTCCACTGGGACTGTACAAACATAGATTGTTAGAGATTTGTATTCATTCAAAATGACAGATATTACTGTTGCTCTGGAAGCCTACACACTGAGCCCTGGCACCCGTGAACAGCCCAGGAAGTGGGACAGTCGATCCTTCATGTTTCAGAGGACGCTGAGGGCAGGCAGAATTTTCAGTAAGAAGCTAGGGTATTCTCCTGTGATTTGAACTACACTCAAGCAGCAATGATGCATTTCAAATAATTTAACAATACATTCGAAATAACTTACTGTTCACAAGGCTAGAAAACCACAAAGAAATATCTGGTGTTCTAGAAAGCACCTTCTAAAACAAACACCAATAGATCCATTTTATAAGACACTATGTAGACTTTGTTATGTTTAAAATGTGAGGTCTGAGAGAGCTGCCCACCTTTGGATTCAGATGCATTTCAAGCCCTATGTTAGAATGAGACACAGGCATACATCACACCACCTGGCACCTCTGGTCACTATACGGTGGAAACATGTATGCAGGCCAGAAGTGAGGAAACAGCAAGTACAACCTCTTACACAAGCCCTGAAGAATAGAAGTCCATGCTAAGTTTACAAGTGGGGGCAGTTTCAGTTAAAATTTTTAAAATTTTTTTTGAGGATACAAAGTTTTGAAGATATAAAGATATTCAGTTCTGAAGGTAAATAGGGTGGACTACAAATATATCACTATATCTTCCTGGCACAAGTAGACTGGAAGTTTATAAATGTGAGTGTGTTGCTAGAAATACGAGAAAATTCTAAGGGAAGAGTCATGGTATTCGCATGGTAATTTTTTGACCGTTCAAGGTTTTCTTCTATTCTTCATCTGCAAAATGCTTTTATACCAAATAAGAGCTTGTATCAAATACAAGGAGAATTGAGGAGCAAAACAAAAGAATATAAACCACAAATAATGCACATTAAATAAGCACATTAAAATAGTTTAGAGCTGTTGCTCCATTCAATAGGGTATAAATAGTAGAAAGCACAGAGAAGGATTAGTACTGCTATGTTAAGACCCTATATCTACAATATACAATTTGAATGTCTTTTCCCCATAGATGCTCAATAAGATCTTTCCCTTCCAGGAGTATTCAGAAGGAATCCCTTTGATGAACTGCACAGGAATTGTGAAAGCTTTCTGACTGGTTCTGAATCATGCAGGAAGAATAAAGCCCTTTTGCAGTAGTCTGTCCTGCAAAACATCTGAGTCATTTGTATTGTATTTTCTTATTTCAATAATAGCTTGTACATTGAGTTTTTGGTAATTTACACGTACGTTAATTCCCTCAGATAAATAACTAAATAAATATAAAGAAAGGTAAAGTGTCTAAGCTATGGTTTTAGATGTAAGAAACCAATTTTCTTTCATCTTTTTTCTTTTTAACTTATGGAAGTAGTGATTTCCCTTCATGTGCTCTCCACAGATGGACTTCTAAGTATATAATAATATGTGAAACAAAGACAATATTTCACATCTCCTAAACAGGCTCGGTGGGTTCTTTCAAATATGACTCTTCTCAGATCACTTCAGAATACTTGCAAGTAGAAGTTAAGGTTTCACTAGTTCGGTAAAGTTTATCATTCTCTTTATACCGACCAAACTCACGGGATCTTTCCACTGTCTTGTCATTGAAGTTATATTTATTTCTTCATATTATAACCATGTCAGATGACCAGCTGCTGTGCCTGCTTACATTAGAAATTAGATACTTTTGTCTGGAAAATATGGATTCACTATTTACTAAGGATGCCAAAGTTCCTAGTACAATCTAAATTGCATTTCTGCTATTATTTGAGGAACACCTCAGGGAACTGCCTAAGGCCATAATAAAAGAATTTCTTTTCACTCACACTTTACTCATTGGTGCAATGCCCATATGTATCCTAAGATGAAGTTTTGCCTCCTATAAGTAGTAGAGCTGACAGAACTTTCTAGTGTGACCACCTGTCTTTCCTGAAGAGCTTGTACTCTAGATGTACGAGTTGTCCCAGCACAGCTCAGTAATTTGAACCATGTCATATTTCTGAGGCCACACACAGAGCTACAGTTCCTCCTAGTTTAAAGGTCTCCTCACCAGCATGCCCAGCCTGGTGGCAAAGATGATGTTGCCAGCTTTGTAAGGTGGACCCTGTCTCTTCTCAGATGTCCTCAGTCCTCCAAAAAGGGTGTCCATTGGTCCAAAAGCAAAATCCCTGTCGAACAGGACCTACCTGCTCCTTCCCAAGCCTTTCACTGTCAAGGCTGAGGAGGCACCATGAAGTCCCTTCACCATCTCTCCTTAGACCTGTGTAGTCACCCTCGATACAGCCAACATCCTCACAGTGCCACTGATGCCCATGTGGATAAGGAGCAGCAGATAATAGTCCAACAAGCGAATAAGCCTCAGGAGTCTGCAAGGCATCCTGCATGTAAGCACCTGGCATGCTGTAAATCCCCCTAAACAGCAGGTCAGGTCAGAAGATGGGGCCTCCATCCCCCTTAGAAGACAGTCTCTCATTCTGATGCTTCCTCAGGCAGAGTTTCTACCCTACTGTCTGTCATCAGGGTGCTGTCCTTATCCTGCAGCTGCAAATCTGCAAGCGAAAAAGTTGTCTGCCCTATGTTACAAGACATCATGAGCCTAGAATCTTCCTTATCTTGGGAGTCTTTCCAGTGAGCACACCCTCTGGTTGTTTCTCCTTCTGTGCAGTCAAGGTGTTCAGGTTGCATGGATGGTATATGGGTACATGTATGGGTAAATGTATGGGTATAAATACTGTACTAGTATGCTAAATAGTATTTAGTGAAAATAAATATATAGGCTTGGAATAGAAGAAATCTGCTTTCAATTAAAATAGCTGGGTATGTAAGGAATATCCATATACTAGTTCTTGATGGTAAACTGTATTTTGCTTTAAAGTAAGTACTAATGTAAATCATACAGCTTATCTTTGAAAAGATATAGTAAAATATATTGTTGTTGAATCACAAAGACAAGCAAGAGTAATTTCTACTTTCTCTCTTTCATTAAATATTTAAGCATACCAGTAAGCATACTTAGTATGTACTATTAAGTACATACATAACGTATACATTTAAGGAAAATAATGGAACAAATGTTCCAGGGTATAAATAAGTGTCAGACTATCAATTTCTATGGTGTTTATTGAAGTTCCATTTTAAGAAGTTGCCTATTACTGAATACTGATGATATCTAATAGATATATTAAAATGGCACCTCAACTTCTGCTTAAGAATTTATCTTTACTAGAGTCCAAGACTGCCACATCACAACTAATCTTACTGACCTCACAAAAACTAACTTTACAAATCCTTTTTCAGATCGGTACTTCAGCTGTGAACTGATTGATCGACCAGAACTTCATGCAATTAAATCCTGTATTCCTTAACAATATGTCAATTATTACTGAGTTCCGGACCAACGATGCAAACTTTGTGCATCTCCCAGAATTTGGATTTACTTAGACTCTGTCCCATAAGCTATTCCTGAATATCATCGTATCTCTCAAGGAAGGCATCAGCTGCTAGGGATACTGTGACTAGTTGAGAAAATATGTAAATTAAGGAAGCAATTCCCATAAATTCCCACAGACTGCTATTTTTTTCTGTTATCAAATCTCCCAGAGGAAACATCAAAATCTACTTTTGAAAGGCCCTATTGACCTGATAATGATATGAGAAGCTGATAACTCTGACTCATAAGGAACCACAGGCCACAGTTTAGCAACTACTTTTAAAAAGATGCTGAGGAGCTTTGGGTACAGATTGCCTGTGAAGCAGTAAAAATAACACCCTATAACTCAGAGCTAAGCTCAATGGAACCTAACTTCAAAATATGAAGACCCTGCCTCTTATTCAGGTTTCTCCTCAAAAAAACACACCTGCAGCTCTGACCATGGATAACTGGAGAGTACAATGCTGAGAGACATCCAGAGACCCTGCAGAGCTCAAGGGTGGGATGCAAAGATTATAGATCATGGTTATCACACACCTACATGTTGGTCCTACTTACACAGTATTCTAAAGTCCGCTTTGGGATAATCTCATTGAAAATTCTCATTAGAGATTTAATCTGAGGAGACAAATATTACCATCCCTTCCCTGCGGTTCTGCTTAAAGGTTTTTAAGGTTTTATGCAATGATTGTGATGAATCTATCCCATCTACTTATCCAGATATAATCACATGCCGGGGATGGCTGTGGCAGAGACATGCTGCACCATAACCACTTTGTATCATCTACAGTTATCACAAGAACAGAGTGATACAACTTAAAACAGGAATTATAAGAAATTATCAAATATTTAAAACTTTCTGTTCCCTTTCCCACTGATTTTTAGAAATCTATCCCAGCTAGATCACAGGTATAGAACACCTGGTTATCATATCTGCAGTTACCACAAGAACGGTAGCAATGTTATTTAAAACAAGTTTTGGAAAGAGCTATCAAAGACTTAGGACCATCCTGTTTCTCTTCACATATGCCTTTAAGGATATATGTCTCACCCAGGTGGCATATAGAGAAGAATACCTGTGACAGACGCAAAGTTTGACTGTTTAATAGCTAAGGTTGAAAATCTCTAAGAATATCCTTATCTATACTCTAAACTAAAAGAAAATCGATGTGCCTTTACTAAGTTATGAATGAGTGTTTGAACAGATCAGAGTGTTCATCTTGCTTTTTTTCTTAAGTGCTGTACTGAGTAGGAATCATCTGACACAAAACTAACACACATAGTATTCACGTCAGTGAAGCCAATTCAGCCCATTCCACAGAATATCAATGACTATGATATAATGCTGACAAAATCCTTTCTGAAAGAATAATGTGCATGTTAATTGTTATTCTACAGCACTTATTAAACTTCTACCTCCAGTACAACGACCAGAATTCCGACCCCTATATTGAATTATTTCTGAGAACCAGATCTTCTCAGGCAAATGTGTTGCAAATATTGAATGCATCATGCCTAGTGGAATAACATCATAGTCTGTGCTTTTCTGATACTGCATAGTTAAGGAACACTGTATTCAATTAATTTGATGGATTTTAAGAACAGAAAAAATCAGATATCCACACTGTGGTTTACTGTCTCCTCTCTGATATGTAAAACACCATATACTTTAGACAGTATAATCTGGATAAACATAGCAACAGTCAGAACTATCAGTCATAAAAGATATTTGTTCTATATACCTTGAAAATTGAGGCTAGATTAATTATGGCACCTATTTTTTACACCCAGAAAACTATGACATCTTAGAGATAAAGTTGATGAAAACATAGAAGTATGGGATTGCTACAAAATGCCTCTGAAAAAAACCTGTATACGTGTACGCATATAAATCTTTATGTAACTCATTATAGTCCTTTAACTGTTACTAACAAGAGCATTTAAATTAAATGAGTTTTACTCTCTATCAAGAAAGTTATGAGCACTAGAATGTTGATACATAATAAATGCTATCTATACATCAGTTGTTACAAATGCAAAAAAACCCTCTATAAACAAGAACTTTATTCCTGCACTCTAATCTTCATTTAGATCCTAATCTGTAAAACATTTAAGGTTTCAAAGAAACCTGCATACTAATGAGACAAACAGGAGGCAAGGACGATGTATACCAGGATTAATATTTCCAAAAAGTTATTGGTAAAATGCTCGTTGTCTCATTCATTTATTGCAATGCCAAAAACATGATGTAGGCTGCACTTTAGCAAGGAGAAACAGACTACATCCTTAATTTTGTCTTTCCATTGATAAAATTACATCAGTAACATTTCACAGAAAAATGGACATGAGAAATTTCCAGTTATTGACAAAATAAGGCACAGACCCATAAGGCGAGAGAAGAGGGTTATGTTTAACTTTATTGATTTTCAGTGCACAATATTAATACAGGTCCATCTGCCAGCACCATGAATCAACATGGTAGAGTTGCTTTTACCCAGATAAGCCCACTAGCTGTTCAATTTGTCCTTCCCAGCAAAACAACAACCCTAAGCCTTTAATAGTCCTTTATTAGGGATAGTCCTTACTAGATTCAGATTTAGTAAGAATGTAATAAGTCTGATCATCTTCTCCCTCTGAAAACTAATATCATATTTTCTTGTAACAGCATATGGAAATATTCCTCATTATATCTGATTAGGGAGATGATCAGATCACACCAAAAAGATACATCTTTGCATTATACCCCAAAGTTAAATCACCATTTCTTCCTTGTTTCAGCTGTATTTCATAAAACAAATATTTTCTTTTCCCCTCACTAGCAGAACAAAAATCTCTGCAGTGACAAAGACGTATACTTCTTGTAGTCTGTACTAACTGAGCCCTATTAACTTATTCTGTGGTACGTTTATCTTAGTTTGTATTAATTAACTCTTCCCTATCCAAGCTAGAAAGTAAAATCATATTATACTTTCAATTCATGAAGAATCCTAATTTCAGATCTTGGCATTAGGGGCAGCTGGTGGATAGAACTGGTGAAAAGCAGTATATCCATATAGCTCCATGAGGCTTAATCATGACACTTTTTTTGTCATTGTGAGAAGGATTTTCCTTTCATTTATTAAAATATCTAGTTTTGCATTCTATTTTATGATACTTCACGATCTTTATGGATTATATTCTTTCATGTTTTCTGTTACAGCAACTGCTATCAGCTTTGTAAATACTGTTGGTTCAAATCCTGGTGCATTTGGCCTACAATGGTGGAGTGGAAGAATGAATCCTTTTCACTTTTAACTGAGAGCTAGGGTTGCAACTATCAAACCTTTCTCAGCCACTTACCAGACAATTGATTCTGGATACAAACTGGATGCACTAAAGTGTAACAAGGAAGAGTTGGCAATTTTCTCTCCTAATTACTTAGCACATGAATGAAAATAGCAAGATTCTATCAGGCCTTCCTGCTGTCACAACACCTATATCTCAAAAGAATCAGGATTCTGAATACATTTTAAACGACTGTAAAATGCAATCCAAAAAGCAACTTAATATACTGAGAAGCATAAAAAATTAGCCCAAACTGAGTACCAAGCTAAAGCAAGATACATTGTTTTAAATATTTCTACTAACTCATTCAGCACTATCTTGGGCATTACCCAAAACCCTGGAAGATCAGGTACTAAGGTTCTTATTTTTCCCTAGCTCTCAAATCAGAATACTTCCCACTTTAACGACATGTGATGTCTTGGGCTATTCAGTAGGATTTAAGTTCACCAAAGAGCCAACACTGGAGATCACCTAGTCCACCCTCCTGCTCAAAGTAGGATCATCTAGAGCACTTTTCCCAGGGCTGTAGTCAGTTAGGTCTTTAATATCTTCAGGAATGGATACTCCATGGCTGTTCTTAGCAGCCTGTTCCACTGTTCTGCCACTCTCATAGTAAAGCTGGGTTTGCTTACATTTGAATGGAATTTCTGTATTTTAGTTTGTGCCAAAGCATAAAAAGTACTGTTGATGAGACAAACCTAAATCATACTATAATTCCTGCTAGCTTCAGAAAGTCAATGTCAAGCTGTTTGTAAGACTAACACACCTATGTATAGAGTGAATCTAAAAAATAGGCAGAAGAGATACATCAACTCATCACGTAAATTCAAAGTCCTTCTTCAGCACTTGAATTTCAATAAAACATGACATTATCCTTTTCCTTCTAATCATTCTTAATTGCTGGAATCTTGTTTGAAGACAAACAAAATATTAATGAAAAATTGCTATTCTGCATGAATAGTTTCAACCCACACAACTCTCTCCCCCATTCAAATCACATATTTCTGCTGTTCTAAATTTCTATCATTGTTGTTAAAACAAAATTAGCAGGAAATTAAATTAAACAGGCATTATTTTTCAACAAGAAGTCTGAAACACCTGAGACAAGTATTAAAATAGGAGGGGATAGAGGACAAACACACTGATAAGAATATTCAACCTGTCCCTTTAAATTTATCAAAAAGCAGTCACAATTGCAAATTTAAATAGTAGTTGAATAAAATAAAAAATATTTTAATATTACAGCTCTGCAGCAGGCATCACCTGTGATGAACTGTGATTGGCTCAGCTATTAAGTAAGAATTCTGCATATAAGAGAAAGACTTTCCATCATTATTGCCATTTATTTTGGTAGCATTTTTATTAATTTTACTTGCAATATTGAGCTGCTGGTCATGAACCAGAAGCGTATTGTGTTTGTTCTGTATGAATAGGAAATACAAATTCACTAATAACTATTTGCTTAAGCCCAAGGTTCCACGTTAAGAATTGATATTCAGGGATGACATTTCACAATGCATTTTGCATTATGGGCATCTTTACTGTAACATTCAAGTGTACACTTTTCCTTTTAAATTTAGTGCTTTTCTCTCTTGCTGTTATCCAAATTTGCCTTTCTGAACCACAACAATGACTTCTGAGCACTCCAAAATCCTTTTCATTCACCTAGCTATGTTCATTAAGTAGATTCCTAATAACGCTCATCTCCGTTACAAGTAAATAAATAAAAATCATGCCTATTATTTCTCTCAATGTCATCAGAGAAGACACCAATAATATCATAGAACTATCACAAAATCACAGATTGGTAAGGGTTGGAAGGGACCTCTGGAGATCACCTAGTCCAACGTTCTTGCTAAAGCAGGTTCACTTAGAGCAGGCTGCACAGGAATGCATCCAGGCGGGTCTTGAATATCTCCAGAAAAGGAGAGTCCCCAACCCCTCTGGGCAACCTGTTCCAGTGCTCCATCACCCTCAAAGTAAAGTTCTTCCTCATGTTCAGCTGGAACTTCCTATGCTTCAGTTTGTGCCCTTTGCCCCTTGTCCTGTTGCTGGGCACCACTGAAAAGAGTCTGGCCCTATCCTCCTGACACCCACCCTTACGGCATTTATAAGCAAGGTCCCCTCTCAGCCTCCTCTTCTTCAGGCTGAACAAGCCCAGCTCACTCCACCTTTCCTCATAGGAGAGATGCTCCTGTCCCTTAATCATCTTTGTAGCCCTCCACTGGACTCTCTAGTAGCTCCTCATCTTTCTGCAACTGGTGAGCCCAGAAATGAATGCAGTACTCCAGATGGGGCCTCACTAGGGCAGAGTAGAAGGGGAGGAGAACCTCGCTTGATCTGCTGGCCACACTCTTCTTAATGCATCCCAGCATACCGTTGGCCTTCTTGGCAACAAGGGCACACTGCTGCCTCATGGTCACCTTGTCATCCACAAGGACACCCAGGTCCTTCTCTGCAGAGCTGCTCTCCAGCAGGTCAACCCGTAGCCTGTACTGATGCATGGGGTTGTTCCTCCCCAGATGCAGGACCCTGCACTTGCCCTTGTTGAACTTCGTTAGGTTCTTCTCCACCCAACTCTCTAAGCCTATCCAGGTCTCGCTGGATGGCAGCACAGCCTTACGGTGTAACAGACAGTTCTCTCAGTTTTTTATCATCATCAAACTTGCTGAGGGTACACTCTGTCCCTTCATTCAGGTCATTGGTGAGTAAGCTAAACAAGATTGGGCCCAGTACTGATCTGTGGGGAACCCCACTAGCTACAGCCCTCCAACTAGACTCTGTGCCACTGATCACAAATAGAAGAGTTTGAGTTGGAAGGGACATTTAAAGGTCATCTAGTCCAACCCCCCTGCAGTAAGCAGAGACATCTTCAACTAGATGAGGCTGCTCAGAGCCCTGTCCAACCTGACCTTCAAGGTTTCCAGGGATGGGGCATCTATCACCTCTCTGGGCAACCTGTTCCAGTGTTTCACCACCCTCATTGTAAAAAATTTCTTCCCTACATCCAGTCTGAATCTACCCTCTTCTAGTTTAAAACCAGGCCATGCTAAAACGTCTGTCCCCATGTTTCTTAGAAGCCCCCTTGAAGTACTGAAAGGCCACAATAAGTTCTCCCCGAAGCCTTCTCTTTTCCAGGTTGAACAACCCCAACTCTCTCAGCCTTTCCTCGTAGGAGAGGATTTCCATCCCTCTGATCACTTTTGTGGCCCTCCTCTGGTCCCATTCCAACAGCTTCGTGTCTTTCCTGTGCTGAGGGCTCCAGAGCTGAACGCAGGACTCCAGGGAAGGTCTCACCAGAGCAGAGTAGAGGGGCAGAATAACTTCCCTCAACCTGCTGGCCACACTTCTTTTGATGCAGTCCAGGATATGATTGGTTTTCTGGGCTGCAAGCACACATTGTTGGCTCGTGGCTGGCTTTTCATTCTCCAGTACCCCCAAGTCCTTCTTGGCAGGGTTGCTCTCAATCTCTTCATCCACTAGCCTGTATCAATACCAGGGGCTGCCCTAACCCAGGTGCAGGACCCTGCGCTTGGCCTTGTTCTATGACGAGCATCCCTGTCTCAACGATACAATACTCTTTTGTAATAGAATCCTCATATCAAAATATAACACAGAAGTTCACTTAGAAAACTTACAATCTACCAGGCTTTTAAATGAAGCCAATATTCTTAGCATTTCACAAGTGTTCTTCTTGGTAACTACTGAAAGATGACCATAAAAGTAACCAGAATAAATGAGAATCTGTAGTAGAGGTGGTAAAAATAATTTTATTATACTCTTTTGCCTGCTCATAAAAATACACTTTTGTTATCATTTCAATATCCCATTGTTTGAGAATTGTAAGAACCAAGCATTCACAACCCTGAAGTGCTCTCTTATTTTCCTGCTACAAGAAAGAAATGGATGAAGCAACACATTGTTTTCCAAAAAAAATTATAACATGAAATAAGATTTTTATCATATTTCTTTCTTTTTCTTAAAAAAAAATTCCTAAATCTTTTTTGTAGAATAAACACACCTTAAGTGAATCTACTATTCTTTCCTGAACTCATTGCATTAGATACCAGTATTCTACTCCACTCTTTCCAATAATTTTCATTAAAATCCCCTGCATTCTTCTTTGTTTTACTAAAATCTATTACTCAGGTACTGGAATAGTGTTCGTTGATCTAAACGTCATTCCAATATCTTATACTACTCACTACTTGCACCTTCACAATGACTAGTGTTCTTCACTTTCAAACTATTCTATGATCAGATCTTTCTCTTTTCTTGAAATATTTGGAGAGTCTGTATCTCCTAGGCTGGTTTCCTTGATTTTGTTTTCTTTCTGTTCTTCAGCAGAGAATTTGCTGCCCAAAACTAGCCCAGGGATATTATTTCACAGAGGCTGATATGTCTGTTAGCTCCTGCCTTTCAGCATGAGAAATTTTTGTCTATTTTCTACACTGTTTCATTAAAGTTTCTCATTTGGCTCAAATATTATTTTCTGAAACCAAACAAAACCCTCATTTCCATCCTACCTACCAGCTTAATCAACCAGATATTTTGGTTGAAATCCTCAGCAGCTTCTCTTTAATCTGGAACATTATTAAAATAATTTAATGTGTTGAAAGGAAAAAGAATATAATCCTCTACCCTAGTTATAGGGCACTAAAAAGCCCTAAAATTGGAGGTATGCATTAATAAGCCTACTATCAAAGTAATTTACACAAAACTACCCTTAGAGAAAATGTGAAACTGGAAAGACTGTCTACATATATTTTTCAAGAGTATAGAAGGATGATCCTTTAGTTGTCTGTAGTGTGAGTGGGTCAAAATGTGACCTAATACAAATAATTAATTCTAACTAAGCTATACTAATATATGTACATGTATCACTTGAGGTTCTGGCACACCATTCTATTTCATATATATATAGAAATTTATATGTATATAAAAAAGAAAAAGACTTTAGACCTATAGAATAGTTCACAATAGATACAAATTGTCATATTCTATACTGCATTCTGGGTGAATCTACATTAACATTTTAGTTCACATAAGGTATGAGCTACAGAAATTTAATCTCTTGATCATCCCCACTTATTGTACTTCACTATCCTTGGAAGAACTATCTTGAAGCATATATATTGGACTCTTTCTGAATCCAATTCAAATGAAGGATATGATCCAAAAGCATGCCTAGATAGCTTGAACAAACAGAAGCTTAGTCCACAGGAGTAGAATAGAGCTAGTCCACAGTAAGTCTCCACAAAATGCATATAGTATGAAAATCAGCCTCATCATCCACTGTTTCACCATACAGATCAATTCCTCTTGTGTCATTCTATTTGCTAATGTAGACATAGCCACTTATAAAATTTGCTTTCTCTGTTTTCTTTCCCTGCACAAAGAAAGGCTTGTGTCTGCAAAAGGATCTCCGCCAAAATGCAGTTGAAGTCACAGATGCAGATAGCTAAGCATATATGAATCTTTCAAAACATCAAGCGTTAGTATTAACAAAGCACTGATGCACAAGAAGCAATGTCTTCTTCTAAGTAATGAAAAATATTCCTGCTGCTAAGATTAGATGAAACCTTTTGAATATATTGCCAATAGACCACAGTGTCCTATATAGAAATCAGTAGATAACCGGGGAAAAAATAACTGTCAATAAAGATTTGAATTATTAATGCACACATGGCATCAAAGTGGAACTCCTTGGGTCTTAAGTCTCACCTTTTGATTGACTTCAGCTGCCATCATTATTAAAAAGGTTAATTATTAATACTATTGAGAATATTTTCTTTTTAGTAGCTGTCCACAAGAAAAGACTCAATATGAGTCTTTTAAAATAAAAGCCCAATATGAACAGGGAGAGTCACAGCATCAAATTTTAGGATAATTCAGTAATAACTCTTGGAAGAACAAGATCAAATTCTAAATGTATGAATGAAGGAATACATAAACCAGGCACTTGAAGTCTACTAGGGCAGATAGGCAAATACAGATATTCATGCATTTTGCGAGCGATTAAGAATAAGGATTTTTGTAGTGGTCAACAAAACTGTAAAGATGGTGACATATTTTCCAAAAATCTGCAGCTGAAATGTTTTCCAAAACTAGGTAATAGACTCAATATTTTATATTATTCTTATGCATCATGTAGTCCTCAATGTTTGTTTAATGTTCATCGATCTAAGTTGTCCAGATTAAGTTGTCCAGGGTTGACACACTTTGTGTAAACTGGACAATAAAAACTCAGGCATAAAAACTCAAAACATGAAATCTCAGTCAATTATGTTTCTCCACAAGAAGTGGAAGGACAGAACTATAGAAATGTAACCCATCTAGGAAGATATTTAATAGACTAGAAATATTTTTCACTAAATATTGAGAAATTTAAATTTGCTTCAAAACTTTTAGATCACTCAAGTTAGATGAAACAAATGCTGTTCTTGGTGAATACTATAGCTATGCCACAGGCTCAAAACACAAGATCTTTAAAGGGAAAATGGTTAATTTTAATCAGAAACTACATATTTGAAATGGCACTATAGATTTGATGGGGAAAAAAGAGGCATGAATGAACATAAAAATAGAATTTGATCCATTATTTCATTATAATTAGGGTTACATACACTTTCATTGTGACAAATAGATTGTTGGTAGAAACAGATTTAAAAGAGGCAATTGATAAGGAAACTGATTAAAAGGTAGTTACAGACAAAATAACAGACTAGGTCTATGTCCAGGACTATACTCCAAGGCTAATTATCTATACAGACACCTTGTGTAATTAAAACTCATGCTGAAGAAGTGTCGCTTTTTGTACGTTTGCTAGTTTTTTTCGTATTTCACACTGAAAACTTTAAAATTGTAAAAACTGTAAAATTAGAATATACTTTTTCTTCCATTGTAAGAAAATTTTTAAAGTGCAGTGGTCCACAAAACAGTATAGAATCTGATAGATATTTTAAGATACTAATTAAAAGGAGCCCTTCAGCTGATGGTAAACTAATTGTTGCAAAAATATCACAACTATGCAAAATTTTTTTTTTTTTTTTTTTTCAAAAAATTAGTTATATAAACTAGGAACCTATTCGTATGCAGCTGTTGGTGTTTATTTCCTGTTATGGTCATCTGCAGCGCCATGCCTGTTCCTCTACGTTGAAAGTTACTTTGTAATTGTCAGTTATGTCATTTGAAGCAAACTGCTTAAGTGTAAGAGCTGCTGAAATGTGAAACTATTACTTTACACTTGACTCAAAATGTCAGTAATTATTCAAGAATGTAGTTATATTATAGTTTGGCCGTGGCTGGCAACAAAAGGGCCATACAGCCACTCTGCCGCTCCTCCCCCCGCTGGGGTGCAGAGGAGAATGGAAAGAAAACAGCAAAAACTCATGGGTTGGGATATGGGCAGTTTAACAGAACAGCAAACAAAGGGAACAGTAGCAACAACAATACAGATAAGGAGAATATACAACACAAACAGCGGAACACACAGAGCAACTCTCACCACTGTTGCAGCTCGCACTCCTGAGCTGCGACTGCCTTCCTGCCACCCAGCTCCCCCCAGCCAGAACCCAGCATGACTGCACATGGTATGGAATACCCTGCTCTGTTTGGCCAGGTTGGGTCAGCCCGGCTGTGTCCCCTCCTGGCTCCTGGTGAAAATTAACCCTGTCCTGGCCAAACCCAGGACAAGTTAACACAGCAAAGGTGCTTTAGATGTACAGCCTTGTAAGAAGTACACCACGAAGATGATCAGAAGGCTGGAGTACCTCTCCTATGAGGAAAGACTGAGGGAGTTGGGGCTGTTCAGCCTGGAGGAGAGAAGGCTCCGGGATGACCTTAGAGCAGCATTCCAGGACCTGAAGGGGCCTACAGGAAGGATGGAGAGGGACTTTTCACAAGGGTGTGTAGTGATAGGACAAGGGCAAATGGCTCTAAACTAAAAGAGGGCAGATTTAGATTAGATATGAGGAAGAAATTCTTCACCGTGAAGGTGGTGAAACACTGGAACAGGTTGCCCAGAGAAGCTGTGGCTGTCCCCTCACTGGGAGTGTTCGAGGCCAGGCTGGATGGAGCTCTGAGCAACCTGCTCTAGTGGAAGATGTCCCTGCTCATGGCAGGGGGGTTGGAACCAGATGATCTTTAAGGTCCCTTCCAACCCTTACCATTCTACGATTCTAAGACTTTACAGTATTTATCTGTAGAATTGATCACAACCAACAACTACTTACACAGTTATAACTGAATAAGAGAACAGTGTAATGTCACAGAAAAACATGTTTGTGGTTCGATTTTTCTTTCTTCTTCAGATGTTTAGTGGTGAAATTCTAGGAAAACAAGTTTTATCTTGTGTTTTCTAATAAAAAGAATTCTGGCATGTGTTTGTCAATACATGTTCCAGCCAATTAATATTAAAAGCAGGACTTTTGAAGGAAGCAATGAGATGGCTGCCTGTAAAACAACAGTGAGGACTCTGTTAACTTCCTGGGTATGCCTACTTTTGTAGGACTTGACATCTGCATGTGCAGTTGCATTTTCATTTCTGCATTCCAAATCAAAATCACTTCTATCTTTCACTTCAGGCTTGGATCTGATCATGAAAGACATCAGTTAATCACTTACAAGATTTTCATCATACATGTAACAAAATCCTTAAAGAAGTCATATATCTGAAGAAAAATCAAATTGTTATGCATAAAATACTGCAAAATATAAACAGAAAATCATGGCTTAAAAGTAGTTAAACTCAATTAGAGTGTTCATAATTAAAACTTTATAGATATATTTTCTTAAGTAGAACCTTACTACAGATAGGTTTTAATAGTTAAGCTAGTTGAAGTATTCTGGTATTGGTTAGCATAAAAAAGAGCACCTCCTCAATTAAAAACATGGCAACACATGTAACATTTCATCACCAGTTTAAGAAAGTTGAAGTGTAAAACTTGAGGTGTGATAATCATCAATATGTGACAATATGTTAAATATGGAAAAATACTTTCTGCTGCTGATGAATGCAGCATGCATTTCAGTGATGAGAACTACAGATTGGTGCAAAGATTCCCTTCTAAAAGATTCAGGTCATTTGCTCCAGTCCTTTCCAAGATCTTCTCAGCACAACTCAACTGTGGCATGGATATATCTTCAGATTGGTTTTTTTGCTTGTGAGAAAGACACATGAATTTTTGTTATCAGGAACTTGTCTTTGCTAGAGCTCATATTCCTTTAGTCTCTTTAAGGCATTCTGAAAATAATGTAGTAGAAAGAAAAATACTCTAGGTTTAACAAATGGCTGGTTTTCATTGCATGTCTCACATAAACACAACAGACAACGAGGGATTTATGACACATTTCGTTTTGTGGCTGATGAAGGGTAAGTTCAAATTACAGTTCACTAAATCCTACATTTGTGGCTGATGAAGGATAAGTTCAAACTATAGTTCACTAAGTCCTACATTTTTAGTAGTCACTGTGTAGTCACCCCAGTCAATCACATGTTTACAGATATTTTTTGATCATAAGAACATTGTCAACATTGTCCATGTCCATACACTGTTTGAGACTCAAGAAATTTCTAAAAAGAGTTCACAAACTGGAGTTCCTGTTCTTTTATTCCACAGCTATAGACCAGATTGGTAACTTTCAAGGTGACAAGGACAAAAAAGCCCAATAGATTCCCTGGAAGAAACCATAGGCCCTTAGAAGTGTACTGTGATTGAAAGACGATTAAAAGTAGCCTGCATTTTCTTTTCAGACAGCCAGATTTATTCTTATTATGCACTCTCTCAAATATTCATCTAAGAATGTGGTTAATGCTGTGACTGTAATTCAAGACTAACTTTGATGCTTGGTATCAGTTCCAAAGAAGTTTTCAATACGAAGATATCATTAAAATAATGTGCCAAGGTGAAATAAAACTTCATCTGTTTTACTGTTAAGAAGTGTCACATGGACAAGTAACATTTTTGTCTAACCACCTCTCTTTCTGTCAAGGTATGAGAAGTACCAAAAGCAAAAAGTGCTTTGGACACTTAATGCAATCCTATTCTTTCATTGTACAGTGTCATGTAGAACATAAAATGTAGGTTTTGGAATAACTAGGTGTCAAAGGAAAAGAGTAACTTGATATCATTTAGTCAAAACATAAATAAAATAAAATATCAGAATTTTTCATTTTAAAACCTAGGTTTTACAATATTGTCATTCAGATAAAAATTAGTATCACATAATGAAAATATCATGTCATTTAGAAAAGAACACATAAAGAAAATATCAAAATTCTCCACTCGAACTGCTCTCTAAATAGCATGGCCATTTTCCACAGGGTCAGGCTGGCCTAGAGGTTCTGATGAACTGCACAATTAGCCAGTACTGGGATTCTTGTAGGAGATGGTCATTCTTATGATTCACCAGGGAAAGTACAACTCTTCAATTTCCTCTCTGAATATAAAAGAAATAGCCTTTCTGGCACAGGAATCTGGTCTTAAGTCTCAATCTTGCTTTAGATCTACATCACAAATAGCGTTGCCTTTTGAAGTCACTCGACCCAGTTCTAAACAAATGGCATTGGAAGGCTGTTTGTGAGCTTCTTAAGTGCTTTGCATCCCTGTTCATACAACACTATACAGATGAATGTGCGCAATTTCCACTTTCAACTTTGCAAATTTCAGTATGAATTTCACTACTTATTCTTCATTTACTTCATGTGAATAAATAAGATTACAGAGGTCAAATTCCTAGGTGATATAAATCAACATACTCTTGTCGTCTGACTTTAGGCGTCTGTTCTTTCCCTAGTTATACCAAGATGTTTTGATTTTTCCAAACAAAACAACATAATGGGCAACGATATTGTCATGGCCACAGACAGTCTTGGATCTTTATTGGATGAGGCAGCATGCACTTCATAAAGCCAGCTGGCATTAGCAAGAACACTTTCTGGTCACTGCCCTCTAAAAATAAAAAAGTATCAGTCTCACCAACAGCAGACCCATATTGTGAAGTCCAGAATTAAATGTAGCTCTCCTATTTGGCTGCTTTTATTGCTGCCACTATGCCATCTGGTCAACAAAACTATTTAGCACTGAATCAGCTTTATATCTGTTACTTTCAAAGCACAAATATTTACATTTGAGGTTTGTCCAAAAATTCTCCTAGATAAGTGGTAGAAAAAGATGTTTCTCTTTCCAGTTCCAGGCAAACAAAGCAGAAAGACTAGGCAGATGTAGGGGAAAGAAACCTTGAGCAGAACTTCCTTCCAAAAAATTTAATTCAACAATGTTAAAGTGCTAGCCCAGTACCATTCCTTGCAATAGTTTAGATAAGATGCAATGAACAAATGGAAACAAACTCCAAAGTCTTCAAATCTGAAGAACCAGTAAAGAAAAATCAAATTTTAACTACAATTAAGGATTTTTTTGCCACTATTTCTTCCTGTGGATTTTAGACAGAAAGAAATGTATCAAGTTCCTAAGACAGTCAACTAGTTAAACATATTTATCTGAGTGTGGATAGGTGTAAGATTCCTCTGATGGGATAGTCAAGATGGAATGTGACTTGTAAAATTAAGAACTTGCATGAAGCTTCTAGGAATATTCATTCAGAGCACTGAAGCAAAGACCGATGTGTTAATGGTTTTGTTTATATTTACCACATTATCTGGGTTGCTAATGAATCTTTAATACATATCTCGAATTCAAGATACTTATACAGTGTTGCCAGTGACACGACAAATGGAGATATTTCAGTAAACAAGTAGTTGATCCTGCATACAGCAGCTGTGCAATGTATCTTTTAATACTTAAGATCTCTTTCGTATATACATATATTTCCAAATTACCTTATCGGAAGGGGAGAAACATGCAGATCAGAATATTATTCTAAATTTGAATTGTTAACTAAGACTAATGAATTCTATATCTATTTTATTGGTTTATATTAATCTCCATTTCAGATGCTCCTAAACTGGTATTTTACAATCAAGCCCAGATTTTAGACTTCCTTCTACTTAGAAGGAACTACACTTGACTAGGAAGTAGCAGATTCAATCACTTTCAGACTTGAAAAAAGGGTAAGAAAGTACTGCGGTGACAGAAAATTGGTATTATGGGCACACACATTAACACAGATGGCCATGTTTACTGTTAACATATTGAAAAATGCTACAATGACATCCAACCAGAGCAGAAAGATTTGTAGGAACTAAGCTCTGAAAACACATTATCATTCCAATACTTTTCATAGTCCTGGAATATAGACTCATAAGTCACTTGTATACTTCCAGACATTTTGTCAACTCTTTGAAGTTGTTATCCTTTCACTCAGTAACAGTAGAATCATGGAGAGTTTCCTTCTGAATCTTATGCCCAAAATTTTTACTGCTCAGTGTATCAGCATAAAGGCAGCTCTTGGACATAGTTCTTTTGCAGTGAATAAGTACTTGCACTTCAAAGATATCAAGAGATTTATCAATATTGCACTTTTCTGAACAACAAGTTATAATTTTAGACTAGGCGATGACATTGTAATGTACAAATAATTCAGAATATGAATAAGTACTAGTAAGCTCTGTTTGTTATTTGTAAATAACCATATCAAGTAAGCAAAAGCACAAGTTGTATGAATCTTCAGAGCAGCAGAGGCTGTTTTAATTGACATACCGTAACAAGGGTATCACAGTGCATTGCTCTCTCCAGGCCAATTGATAAATAGTCAAGCTGTAGCTCTGACTGTGTTTTTTCACAGATGGTCAGTAACACCTCTTCTCCTGTTCAGGTAGTGGCATCGCTAGTTCAAATAAATATCAAAAATTATCCCTTTGTGATCTGTGCTTAAGATCATTGACAGAAATGGGACACACAGTTTCAGAATTCTGGTATTTAGCACAATTTAAATCAGAGGGGGACTTCACAAAAGTTATGATGGTGTTACAAAGCCATGAGTGAGGTCAAAATCAGTCTTCTAAATTGCAAAGAATCTGTACTTTATTTCACCTCCCATACCTACCAAGAACAGTCTTCATAATATGTTTTGTTCTGTATAAACATGGCAATGCTAGACTGAAAGGGCAGTTACAAGATTTTTTTTTTCTTTAAGCAGCTCTCAGGAGTGCCACAGGAGTGTTAGGAGCTGCATAACTAGTACTTCCCAAAGGCACCAATCTAGAGTGCAGAAGAGATGGATCAGCTTCTATACATATTCTCATGGAAGAAGTAATGGCTAAAGGGGGCTGATTTCCTCTGTAGGCTATAAATGACAAGCACTTTGTAACCAATAGCGAATTAGACTCATACCTCATAAGACATTAAATACGAGCATATTTCTAGCAGCTACAAAGACTTTGAACAACTGTGGAGGGCTATTAGAATTACAAAGTCTTAGTACAGGTCATGCTCAGCTTAAGAACTAATACTTAATAATTAAATAAATAATTAATAATATAATCTTTACCTTCCTGTTTATACATAAAAAGGTTAGGATCAAAAAGAAACATATGCTACCTGCCAACCTACATGTGTTCAAGCTTCTCTAGCTGTTTTTCAAATACAGGGATTTACTGGGGTTTGACATGTATACCATTAACTCTGCCTCTCCATATATCTATAATTATTAATGATGCTTAAAAAAAGGGTGAAAAAAACCCAAATGAGCAACTGAATTTTAAATTCCTGAAATATATTTGCAGTAACAAGCTGGTACATTACTTGCTCTTTCCAGGCCACTCTCTCTTCAAGCCATTGTAATTTGTAAGTAAACCCTTGGCAGCAATATGCCTTGAGTCTGCACTAACCTATTCTCCAACATTTGAGACAGAAATATGAACACTTGAAACTGAAGTGAGCAAGCACAGTAACAGATGTCTCTTGGGGATAATGGGTCTCTAGTAAGTGAGCAAGTGAGTGCCTCCTAGGGGTTTAAGGAATATGGTTAAGTATTAATCTCAGCTACTGCAATTCTCTGCAATTTAGAATGCATGTTTTAAAATTCACAAAGTCACAACATCTGTATGTAGGTGGGTGTCTGAGTGGGCTCCCAAGGACAGGGAAGACAAGCAGTAGTGAGAATTACACACATTTACTGAGGTACTCAGTGCTAGTCCTTAAGAAGAGCTACTTTATCTTTAAAGATAAATAGTACTGGAGGAGATGCATTTAAAAAATATTTAACAGAAAGAGTAGTCAATCATTTTTCTCCGAAAAATTTCTTTTTATTTGTTGTTTTTGAGAAGCGTGTGTAAGAACATCTGCTACAATTTTACAGGTTTTAACATGTGAGTGTTTTCATACTCTGTTCTATTCCCTTCTTCATGCACATTTTATGGTAACATTGATTTCTTGCACTATTCTCTGGAGAAATTAGCATGCACATTCTTTCCCAGAGCTGCAATAGGACATTTGTGGGTAAAACACCATCAAAAATATAACTGAAAGAGTAACAAGAAGGGCTGCACACAGGATGTAAAGAGAAGAGCAAGAGAGTGTCCTGGCATCCTTAGAGATATTGGTCTCAAACTGGCCCAGGTGGCCTAGAAAAGACCTGAAAATCTTTTACAAAGTTGAATTATATTTTATGATCTTCTTTAGAAACATTAAAAGGACAAATTACAAATCTAGAAGAAGCTACAAGGATTATTTTGCAAATTCTTAGAAGTGTCTGATACCGAAATATTACTTCTAGTCTCACTGTCTTATTTTAATGTAATAATGCAAGATCTCTGTAACATGTATATTGACACAATCCTAACTATAGCAGAGATTTGCATTGACTTGCATACCATGTTTTCCTTTGAGATTAAGTTTTCCACGGAAAACTCTACCACGTTTTGTTCCAGATCAATTAAAGCATGCTGTTTGAATCAATCAACTGGTTTGAAAACTTCTTATTTTATTTATAATATTAAAATGAAAAACTCTATTTCAATGGTAGTAATAATAAAAAACCTTTTGTTTCTCTGAAAAAAATATAAATATTAGCACACTTCTGCAAACTATCTTAAACTTGACAAATGACATTTCTATCAGAAAACTGTTCCATGTGGAAACTTCTGGAAACACTCCACTTGATATAATTTCTTCTTCGTGCTACAGGTATGTTACCTGGCCACTGAAGGTAATTTAATTTTACTTATTATTACAAAATAATCCATCAGAGCCACCCATATACCTTGTACTTCCACATAGTCTTACAGGAAAACACAGACAGTGGGCAGGTGAGAACAGGAACACTGTCCATTGCCACCTCTGTCTAAAGATCTCCATTACTTGCTCAATCAAAAACCACAGCAGCCGAGGATTTTTTTAACAGGATTAATAACGTGATTCATATTGACAGCATGTACTATCATAGAAACAATTTTTAATTGTAAAGCAAAACATTGTTTTATAAATGCATGTCAGACTGGGTATTTGTTTGAGTTGAACACTGTAGGTGAGTAGAAATGCATACCCATTTAAGAAGGTAGTGATGAACTCAGGATTCTTCAGGCAAACACAAGCTTTAATATGTTCTCCTGTACATGGTATTGAACCCAGAAATTGAGTCTAAGCTTTAGTATTTGTTAAGGGTTACAGAATTATATTGGCAGATTTCTGATATAGGCAGTTGTGGTCATCTGAACTCTGGAGAAGCAAGCCAGATACATAGGAGACGTACTAACTAGTTGATAAGTCAGAAATATGCATTACATGATCTATGTTATAAATCTTTGATATGAAATAATTAGATAATTTTGTGTATCAAGCTTTAGAAAGAAGTTGGCAGCAAAATCATAATGGCTATGCCATCTTCATAAAATAAAGCACAGACCTGGACTTTTGTGATTATTTTTCTTTTTTCTAATGTCATGTGGAGGTTTCATCAAAAAAAAAACCAAAAACCAACACATAAAAAAGGACAGATATATTGACTGTTTCAAGTGGAATTGTAAAACAAAGATATGGATAAAATCTAGTTTAAACATCATGTTGTCCTGGCAAAATATCATACAAGTAAAAGTTAGTCTTGAATACCTTAACCTCCCTTACGTTTTTTTGTTGAAGTCATTTAAAAGTGAGGAGAAGAAAAGAATGTTCCATTCCAAGATCCAATCGCTGTTTCATGCATCGTGGGAAAACTGTGTATCAAACGTAGGTGGTCTGCCCAGCATGGAATAGCATTTTAAGAAACATCAATACCATCACAATGTGAATAAACAGTACAAAACTGCATTGACAGGTGAGAAGCTGGAACTGCTTTACGATAAACTTTAGTTGAACTAATAAGATATTGACCTAGTTGAAACACAAGACAAAATAAAATATTTAGGTATCAAGGCCTATGCAGACTGCCTAGATTTCAGAAGAAATCAAGAACACCTTCCACTTGAAAAATGTTAGTTCTGGTAGTTCTCTTCCCAGTTCATAAGAGAATCCAGGAAATTATATTCTCTGTTCTGTTTCAGCACTCATGCAATCAGGTACTATCATGGGTCTTCGTGGCTGCAAGCAGGATCAGTTAATGAATAAATATCAGAAGTTGGTCTTTGGGACAATTTAAATTGGTCATTATGACCATTAAAGACTATGGGTTTTCAGTCTTTAAATCTTGGTCATTATGTCAAAACGAGAAGAAACAAGAAAAGAGTACACAATCTTACTCTCCTGTGGGGATAAAACATCCAGACAGATTTCATGCCTCCCTAGAATAAAGGATTTGAAATTCAGAGTTACTCCTGAAAAACAAGCAAAGTCCTTCATTTCCATGACTGAGATGGTTGTTTGTGGTTGGACACACTGCTTGCTACAGGAGAGTGCTATCGATTCCTTGGGGGAGGAAGACTATCAGTATTATCTCACTCCAGTGACATTAGTTCTAGAAACTGTAGGCTGCATTTTAATAGGGAACACAATTGTTCCCTGTGCCGCACTAACACACATTAATAGTATTTTTGGGGGACTGACACTGCTGTTGTTACCATTTGTTGTGCACCTCAGTTTCTACATCAATGATCTAAAAGCTAATGAGGAAGCTTGGTCTTCCACTGCTTACCACAGACAATAAAAATACAGAGAGGATAAATATAGTAAGTATCCACTGTAGGATCAATAGGGATAAAGCGACATGTTAAATTCATACCACTGCAATTCTGGCTAGTCAGCTATTGTGATTTATTCTTATGCTGACTCCGTGCTTCAGAGTGAAATACTGCAATACCTCCCACTCCTCTAGTGTTTGCCAAATCCCATTAGGAACTGTATAGTAATTAAGGTTAAATAACACCATGTTATCCAACTCTGCCCAGAAGGTACTCCGGAATGTCTCTGAAGTCAACTAGAAAGGAAACCTCCCAGTCCAATGCCAGAGAAGATGCTTAATATCGGGAAGGAGCAAGATCTGGGCTAATCCCTATAGGAAAGTGAGCCAGGAGCCTAGAAGGGCTATGATACAGGTCAACCAATGACTGCACCAAAAGGGAGCAGCCCCACTGCACCTCAGCCAGGCAAGCAGAGCGGGGTCGTGACAACAACAGGACCTATCAACAGCCTAGTGAGCATCAGATTAAAGCACGGTAATAAACTAGGTTCAGGGTCAACCCAGGAAATCCAAATAACAATTCAGGAACAGCGAGGTCTGAGCTGAAAAGGAGCTCTTGAGCCCATGTTTTGTTTCAGATCAATTAAAGCATGCTGTTCCAGCACTTAAGATTTAGTGATGACTTCGCCCCTCTCATTGCATAAAACCTGTTTCTTCAGAGATCTGATGCAAAACAACAATCCCCTGTGCAAATTTTGAAACAGATGTCCTTTAAACTTCCAGGTCCTCAGAAAAAATAACTTTCAAGCTATATATCAGCAGATGTATCTTTCCCAAATATAAAGGCTCTGTCTACCAAGGCACATTCTTTCAATGAAGAAAACCCCACTGTTATGTCTGCCACAATATTTCACTTGAAATAGCCAGCAATAAAAGAATGACTGCACAGGCAGAGCACAAGAGGTCTTTTGTTATCTTGAAGTACAATTAAAGGTAGCAGGCTGGACACTCTTTTAGCTTTATTCTGACTGGCATGTGCAGCAAGGGGTAACAGAGAAAGAGTGATATCATGAGTAGCATGAAGACTCACAAGCATTATGCACAGATCCAGTGAATACAACTCTTTAACTTACAATGTGTTGTGCACAGACATACTTAAAGGAGAGCAAAGTTTGTGGGTGCTTTGTTCGTCTTAACTGCTTATGGACAGCTACAGTCTCCTCAGTATCTTGGCATCTGTACATGCAACTGCCTAGCAAGAATGTCTGAAAACATTTGGCTTCACCTTGTGACTCATCATGCACTTTAGGTGCCTGTTTATTAATCAACAATCACACACCCTCCTGTGTGTTATCATATTCAAGGAAGCAACAGAACCATTAGTGTTCAGTGTTTCTTGTTTTGTATCTCACATCCAAGTCAGAATTAACTAACACACCTGAGATTTAATTATGTTAAGCCCCAGCCTATTTCACTCTTTCATGCCGTTCAGCCTTTGCCCGCAGCTCTAGGCGCTCAGGGACAAGTCTGAAAGAATTTCTGCAAGTACTTTGGCAATATTGCATATATGTTCATATTCAAATTTTTAAGTTCAAATAGTAAATGACCTACTTTCGTCTGGAAAGATCTCTGTGATTAAATATTGGAGAAAAAAAATTGTAAGATTAATGCTTAAAAAAGGTATTAATTCCAGATATGTTTCTAAATTACACACACTCTCACTTGCCACTATAATTGTGGAATGTAAATAACATTGAAACAAAATGAAAGCCTGATATCCTGATATCAGAAGTAATTCATATTTTCTTTTTTAAATACTTTTACTTTTTAAATAGTTAAACTTTGAGGATAAAATGCTGACTTTACCCGGCCAGTTAGAACAGTTTCTCTAACTACTTTAATGGAAACAAAAATTATGAAAGCCTCATCAGGTATACTTGTCATCAATTTGCTTGATTTATAGACATAGATAATTGCTGGAACTACTGAAATACTCTATTTTAAAAGAGAAATCTTCTTAGCAAGTAGTATTTCACACTAAAATGAATGTTTAGTGACAACCATTTCAAAATCAAGTTGTTCAGTTTTTCTCATTTTGCTCATTTGCTCCCACTCCACTGTTAGTTACAGTCTTTCTGATCTCATATCATTTGATATTGTCCCTCCGCACATTAAGACAGCCTTAGCTTCTAAAAGTTCCCTATAAAAGAGTCAATAAAAGCAGTCCAAAATGGCAATGAGGAAAAAGGATGAAAAAGATATTATGATGAGGGAGTTTAGTGATATTTCAAGATCATCAGTGTTATGTCTCTTGGGAATCTACCCGTACCTTGATGGTTCATAAAATACCAGTAATTACAAAAATCAGTGATACATATATGGTATTTAGTGTATCTATCTGCATGACACTACTGCTACTGTAGCACCAGTATGATGGACATGATTGAAAATAATTAAAAATATTAAATTGTAACTTGATTTTTTTTATAATCAAAGTTGATATGAAGAAATAATAGAATAAGTTTTCCAAAACAGGAATTAAAGGGGAAGAATAAATATATTTTTTAAAAAATCACAAACACTTTACTGAGATAAAATTACATGTCATTGCTTTCAGATGCTCGTTACCTGATTCTTGTCTCTAACAACAATGCTGACATATTTTACTGATGACAATGGCTATCTAACAGATGACAATTCATTGTAGATTTAATCTCATAATATCTTCATACTTTTAAGTGAAAGACTCAGAAGTTTCTTGCTTCTGACATATTAAGGGCAAATAATACATTACTTTCCCTTTGCTTTAAGTAGAAAAAGAGTAGGATTAGGCTCTAAAAGACTCCTATCTTTGCAGCTCACTTTGACACATAACAAAGTTTACCAATATAATCTAAAGACTGTGAAGCTAAACCTCATCTTATTTAGAGGATTAAAAGCAATTAAAAGTGTATTACTATATAGTCCCATTTATTTTTTTCATAAATTGAACCAGCCTCCTGGAAGGGTTTATTCCACAGGTAATTAAGGCTCTTAGAGAATTAAAGTTTTCATTCTTCAGGGGGAAGGTACTAGCTGTGAATATCAGAAGCATCCTACAGGTTAAGACGCGAAAATGTTGTAGTCAAATTCCTCTTTGCACTCACACATCAAATAGGAATAAGAAAAACTGTAAAAAGAATTAGTGCAAATTAGTGCTGATTTCTGTTGTATTTATGTTAAGATAGCTTGACTTAGTCAAAAGCTTGCACTATCCTGCAATACTGCTGCATAAGCACAGAGAACAACCTGAATACATTCTAATCAGCGTTTATTGAAAGGAAAAAATTGCTGAATGCTTTGTAGTCACATACTATTATTAACTGTTTTATCATAAACCACAGAGAGGTGTAAATTGCCTTTTTTATACAAAAGGGCCTTCAGAATGTCAGTACACCTTTAAAAAAACATACTACTTAAAGAAACTCTATATGAAAACCTGTAATGTGAAAATTTGTACAGAATTGTTACTTAAAATTGTAATATTTATCATGAAATATTAGTTAAGGTTAAAAATTCATGGATGATTTTCATTCATAGTTACTTTACCTTGATTAAGATTTTCTCTGAGGCAATACACTGAAAATATTAATTTATTATATACATTTTGAATATATAATTTAAGGTCATAAAACTGATATACTTCTCCAGAGACATGCAGGCCATCATCTAGCATGATGTTGTTAATTAGCTTTTTATTTTCTATGCTTTTTTGTATAATTTTCCTGTTCCAAGTTGGAATGAAAACCTGATCATTCAGATTTTTCTTACAAAATAATAACTGGAGAGAAAAAGGTAGAAACAGGTCATTCAAATCTTTTGCTGAGATAATCAAAATTCATCACTGCAATGTATGTTGTACCACTATCACTAACATATTTCCAGAATGAAAAGTCATTTTGAAATCAAGCATTTAACTTTCATTTTCTAAGGTGAAAAGCAGGATATTTCATTACTCTCAAATGTATGTTAAAAAAAAAAGAAACCGAAGGTTTTCGAAGCAGGCTGAGAAATAGTTCCAGCTCTAACAAATCAGAATTTTCCATCAAAAATATAATTAAAATATTGTTATTAGAATGTTAGATAGAAAACATCTAATTTATTCTGCAAAAAAGATTGCTCTGTTCTTTGGACTTTCCTTAGGGGTCTCGTTTTGGTTTCATATCTGTCACTCTTTGTAATTGGTACTGGTGAAATATCTGGGTCTTTCCACAGACTCACTATAAGGATCTCCAAACACCTCAAAAGTTGTAAGTTGTAAGGATATTTGGAGACTTTACCAAATATAATGTGTAGCTCTGTTTTTGGTGACTGCAACAGAAAATCGGTACCAGCACTGGTAATGGTTTGCTTAGAAAAATCATGCATCAGTATCTTATTCTCTGTAAAACAGTAATAATCCACAGAAATTGAGAACATGAAATATAACATTTTGCATCTTTGTATCTTTTTTGTGTTTTGCATCTTTAGAAGAACAGGCTCTGAATGACAGAAATAATTTCTGCTCCAAAAAATTTAAAAGAAATTCAAGTTTTAACCTTGAAAAAAATCCTGTGTCTAGAAAATCCTTTCTTATACTTATTTTAAAGAAAATAATTACAATCATGACAACGTAATGAACATGAATGATCTTAACAAAAACGTGTTCTATCCTTTCACGCTATCTGCTTCATAAATTTTTGTGGTCATGGTAAAAATAATGATATTTTACAAGCTTTTCTTATTTGTTTGTATGAACAGTAGCTAAAAAAACTTGTCAATTATTCTTGGCTACAAGAAAAATCTCTGCTACTTTGGGCTTTTTTATATTCTCTCCAATGGCATTTATCTGGCTGATCACCTTCTGTTCTTTTGGTAGGATACTATTTCCGTATGTTCTGCATCTGCGGTACTCACAGAAAGTTTACTGCATTTCAAGCACACTCAGAGACGTGTTAGAATTGGAGTTGATTAGACAGAACAGTGACACTGGAGAACATATTCTCCTCTAGTACAGATCTGAGGCTGACTAATCCTTTGGAATCTCTCCCCACATCTGGAATAACTACTTTCGACCATTTTTTATGTAAATTAATTCCATCTAAACATTTACCTTCTCAAGCACTCTTGAAAAACCTTGCAAGCAGCTATGCTGAAAAATGCAATGAACTAATACTTAGAATAAAATTTGATTTATCAGCAGCATCATCTAAAAAAACACACAAATTGCAGAAAATCCAAAGTAAAAAGGCAAAAAATTTATTCTCTGTGGAGACAATATATTAATCACTGTTGTTGCAAAAAATAAAGCAGTTTTAATCACAAAGATAGGATAAAGGTCAAATGAACACCTGATTTGGAGGTATTTTTTTCCTAATTAGTTCTCTAACTGGGAAATTTACTGTTTTGTGCTCGGTTCTGGCTTACTGCATTGAAGCACTTTTGTATGAAGTGATTCACTGTCAGTGCACTGAAAACCACAATTCTGACAAGGGATGCAATATACTTTTCAATGATAAATACTTAATTTGTATCCCTTTTGCCATATAATTTAGATCATCTATAATTTCTGCAGCTCTGCCTCCGGTTATAATCAAGCACAAATGACTAGTGTATTTACAACCCACATCAAAACCAGTTTTTATACATCAAATAGGTTCCAACTTTGTGTTTCATAGGAATATCAGAATGAGAATAGTCAAATTTTAGCTGTTCTGCAACAAACCTGGAACTTTGGACAGACTTCAAATCACTATATCTCATAGACTGATCCAGGCTCCTTACTCACTAGCATTAGCTACTTTCGAACAGCTTCTAAAATCAATACAAAACATTGAATGCCATAATTTGAAGTATCATCCTGGATGCTTTATAACTGGATCCCAAACTTTACAGCAGTCTGAAGACACAGGTGTATCTCTGAGCTAAGCAGAAAAATGCATAAAACCTGTCTTGCTTCCTAGGCAAATTTGAAAAGTTAGTCATGTGAGACCTTACCATAATATAGTATGTTATGAGCCATATACATCTCTGTTTCCCAGGGACTTCACTAAACTATTTGAGAGCAAAGAGATTCTTCTATAAAATTTAACCTTAATTTCACTACAAAGGACTGAGATGTCTATGGTAAACATATACATGCATATATATCTTTGAAATAAAAGGCAAAATATCTCAATCTGTTTTGACCCCAGATAAACTTTTTGTTGATAGCCTTAGTGTATTCTTAAGGTACAGCTGCTTAAGGAGATGCTGCTATTAATACCTGGTAAGGACAAACAGTGTTCTGTGAAGTTCAATGGACTTGTTCACTTATCACCTACCTTATTAAGTTTTCATTTTATTTTTATATGTTGTACGTAACCAGTGATTGTTTCTGTCAGCGCATCTAAAAATCAATTGAAAAAAGCTTTTAAAACAGTGTGGAGAGGCAGAGGTGGATTATAAATGGAACTGCTGACAGACCTTATCTCTAGTGTTTTGAATGTCTCTTGGTCATGTTTTAACATAGTTCTGAAAAGAAAATTAAAATTTCTAGATCAATTCTTATAAGAAAAGCTGAAATAAAAACAAAGCATTTGTATTCCAAGCACTTTTAAAAAGATTGCTCTTTACTTTTAATAATTTTCTGCATGTTTTTCATTCTTTCTATGGTAAAATTATAAATGAAAAAAACTTGTGTGTGCATGACCATGTAGCAAGGGAAGGTTAATCACCAGCAGAACTTTGTTCAGCCTACACTTGTCAAATTTTCATTAACAAAAGAACAGTAAATCTTTATATAATTATCTGTAAAATCTCTACTGAATTTGCTGGGAGGCCATTTTTTTATACTAGCTATTACTATACAGCTGAATTAAGAGAAGAATCATGCTGAGTCTGACATTTAGAAATTTCCTACACAAAAAACCTAAATACCAAAAGATAAGCAAAATGGTTAAATCAGTGATACAGAATCTAATATGTCAGTAGATAGCCTATGAACACGGATAAACAATACTGATAAGCAATACTGACAAAACCAGTCTTGCCATAGAGTATATAAAGAATAGAATTTGAAAATTGAACTACTAGCAAAAAATATCAAAAATTTGTCTCGTTGAATATAGATTTGCTCTGAATACTAGAAATGCAGCATTGATTTTTTAATCAATTTTCTCTCAAGTTTCAAGTGAACTCTTGATCATATTAATTAAGGGCTGGAAACACGACTTCTGAATAACTGGACTATATAAATACATAACTGAATTATAGATGCCAATAATACAAACAATTATATGAGTAGTTATGCTAACAACTATTATATTCCAACTGACAAATTACCCACTCTCTTCAGGTGATCCACAAACACCATTGGTAACAATCGAATTACTCCCCTGGATGATACAATTGGTGAACGTAGTAACGAGTTGATAAAATTTATCAATGCTTCTTTATTAGCATGTCCATTTAATGCTAGATTTACACTCCTGTTTATATTACTTTTGTTGACTAATTGTACTGTTTCCATTTTCAATGGAGATGCAGCATATGAAACTGATGTAGATGACTGAAAAATTAAGCCTTGCATACATTGCAAATTATTTCCTCAGGCTAATGCCTAAATAGACTATTAAGAGAGATCAGACAATTTGGTAGTTTCCTGGTTTGTGCTTTGGTGGGTATTTTTCTTCTGTCACAGAGACGGATTTTGTTTGCCTGATGCCTACAGTTGTTAATTAGCATTAATCATTTCCTAAACCTGTGTGGTATCTGAGTAGGAAAGATCTAGTATTGCCTCTGAGGACTACTGAAGAAGGAATTTGTTTGAAACAAAGGGAATGTGTTCCCTAAAGTGATATCGGTGTTTGGGCTCATAAACTAAGCGAGAAACATAGAGGCTTTTAGGTGCTTAAGGATTATTTTATTATGCTATGTCTACCTATAGAAAGGCTGCGGGATAAGGAAAAATACGTAACATCTTTCCTCATGAGGAACACAAAAAAGTAAATCCTATCACTTTTTTTTACTGTAAGACAGGGAAATGTTGGAAAATTTCTTGCTTTTTCCTGATGTTTACATTTTTTAGCTTGTTATTTTTTACTGTGTTTATAGTTCTCCAATAAGTTTGTGCTATAAACAACATAAATATGCTATTATTGTTATTATAATTTCCTTAATTGTTGATTGAGTAATAGCACTCAGAGCTGTCCTGTAGTGGCACAAAAGACAAATACGTTACTTACAAGTAAACCAAAATTTTAGTTACTCCTTAAATAAAGTTTCCATAAACCAGTTAACACAAGGTATTGGCTGACAATTGCTCCTGTAGCAATCTTCTAGATGTGTTTTTCTATTTCCTGAATTAACTTACTGTTAAACATGGTAATAAACTTCTCTTTGTCAGAGCTCTATAGGAAGAGAGGGTTATTCGTTCTATTCTTACCTTTGTAAGGTCCACACTTATCTTAAGGGGATATATATATTGACAACTAAAAAGGAGGATTTGCATCAAGGAAGACAGTTTTTAAACTAATGGGTCACTCTTAAAGTGACAATCATCAAAAGAATCCTGAGAATTTAATGCATTTAAACAAGAAAACTGATAATGATTTATGAAGGTGAGGACACCTCCTACTCTCAGTACTAAGCTGATAAAGAAACTAACTAAAGATTGTTGCAGAATTTGAGACTCTCATACAATTTTGTCCATTATTCAGAACAGGATTCAAACTTTTCCGGAGTTGGCACTACCACAGCGACAGGCAGTCAGCAGCAGTGCAGTCTTGTGTAATAATGTACTTTAAGATCTGCATTTCCGGAAGGTAATTGATTTATACACATTTTCTTGTATTTACATACTTCTGTGTCAAAGAAGATGAACTTTGTATCTGTGGAATCAGGGCAGGTATGTAAAAGCTATTTTTCCTTATAAAGACTGGGGAAGGGGATTAATTTGGCTTAATTTTTCTTTTAAGCCTTTCTAAATTATCTTTTCTAATAATGACTGGTTTTGACAAAACAGTCAAATTAAGATGAACAAAATAAAATCCAAGCAGGGAAAAAAAGGACTAAAATACTGAACAGTAAGAAACAAGAAAACAAGTAAAACTGTTCTGAATATTAAGATCATTTACAGTATACAGATACAGTAATAGGAGGCCCCAAAAAATCACAGAGAGGAGACATCTAGAAAGAGCTGGTTTCAAGAATTAGACATTATCTGAAAGAAAACTGTATTTGCTTTTGTTTTTAAGAACACATTAGCACACTGTCTTGAGTAAATAGCGGCCATTCATCGCAAATCTCAGAAGCATGTGGAACATATTTGCAACTCAATCAGGCTATAGTTTGGCTTGATAAAGGAAACAGAAGACAGCTACCAACAACCTCACAAATCTAGTACACTCCCATGATAAATGGGATGCCAAATTTTGCCCAGATGTGAATACAAAACGCTGTGTTTTATGGACTTTTACATATATATAGCTGAGCACAAGCATACTTCACAATAGTATACATCTAAGAAGATAATTGGAGTAAAATAAGCAGTGGAAGGAATTCTATATGTGAGAAAGCAGAGCAGAAGACTTATTGTTGTGAATAGAAGTCTTATGATAAAAAAACCCCTAAGGTCAGCTGTAACCTCAATGTTAATAATTTACCAAATAATTCTTAAAGCTTTTTGGAATAGTGTTTAAGCAGACTTTTTCCTTTAGCATCCATTATTTTCTTCTCTCACAATAAACAGTATCAAAACACATGCACACAAAATGATAAAGTATATTAAGAAACTGATTCTTGTAAAAGGGTCAATTTTTATCTTAGTTATCCACTTCAAAACTGTCTCTAGCATCAAAGTGAAAAAAAATAATGTCACAATGGAAAATCTGGACACGTATTTTGAATTCAGTTCATCATTCTGATGATAGAGTTGAATCAGTTGGGCCAAATCCAAGTCTGTTTCATCTGAACTACTACACCCTAAATCGTTTCAGGAGAAATTGCTGACAATGGTATGATTGTTATCAGGTGTTCTTGCTATAAATAACAGGAGCAATCACCTATCTCTACAATGGTTAATGACTTGCAAATGACAAGGAGTGGCTTTGGACCTTTAATGTTTATAGGCTACAGTATATTGATTTTTTATTTTTTCCCTTAAATGCATAGCTGAATGTTATAGTCTTAGTTAATGTTAATTGAATAAAAGGTATTCTTTCAGTATTTCAGCAGGCCATGAGCAGATAGACATTTTTCTTAAAGGGAAACAAGACAGAGTATCTGTAAAACTTTGAATCAAGTGAAAAAAATAGAATCCTTAGATAAACCACAGTGTCTCCTAAACTCACTGAGGCACATTTCCTTAAACTTTATTAAATTGAATAATCACATTCCACTTCCAGAATCGGCAATATTCATACTATTTTAAAATCAGGCATAAAAATTATACTGCTGGTTCATTAAAAAAAAAAACTTTTTTATTGTAAATGTGTGCCTCGGAGTCAGACAACTTGCTTCATTTAAAAGCCGATAATACATAAACTGTTACTGACTGTTCTGTAAATAACAGGGAAAATAGGAAAAGAAAAAAGATTTTAAAAGAATGCTAATTGCCTGAAAGACCCAAATGGTTGCAGCCTAAACATTAAGAAAAGTTAGAAATCGGAAAGGTTTATAAATTTTCAAATAAATGAGGTTATTTCAACTAAAAACAGACATGGAAAACAACACTTCTAAGATGGTATTTGATGACTTTGGTAAATGGGATTGTTGGACTTTGAAACAGGAAACTGGATTTGATGACGCATTAAATTTTTTTCCAGTCCCATTTCCTATGTATGTGAACTGAGTTGCCTTTTACAACTAGGAATTGTCATAACAAATCCCCCTACTCTTAAGTAAGCAGAAAAACTGTGTTTGAAAGCTCTGGTTTCCTTTTATACTTTGCACCCTCTACAGGCATCCTCAAGGACATTATTCTGTGTCAGGAAGGAAGCTAAAAGATACCATCACTCCAGAGATTCTTGTCATTCCAGATCAGAGACTGGAATGAAACGGTACCAGTATTTTTTCTGCTGTCATCAGTTTCTGCACAGTTTATTATTAATTTTTAATTAGATTTTGAGAACTGAGATATTTCTTATACTGAATTTCTTATGATATGACTTTTTTATGTAGACAGACTGAAACTATTACTATAAAAATGATGAGCATTGTACTTCTGCTTTTATGTTGGGTGAATCCTACTGCTTGACAATTTAATGATCAACTTTTCATACTGTAAGACTTGACTTTCATGAGCACTTTTGCATGCTCAGTGGCAAGCCATACATTTGTAAAACTGTCTGAGCTAATTAGTACAATGTATCTACTTATGTGCACAAATGTCTGATAACACTGTGGTAATGGCCTGCACAAAAATATCCTCCAAAAATGTGCAAGAATCTCTGATACCATGGAATAAAAATCTGAAAGAGTGAATTAAAATGATTTAACTGTTGATTGTTGTGGTGTTTAAATTCCCAAGTTTGCGATAAATTCTGAGCTTTAACATAGAATAACAACACTTTAACAGTCTAGGTATTCCTTTGCCCAAACAAAGTAAAATGCACAAATACCTCATTACATGTCATTGACAATCACAAAAAAAACCCCTGATGCACAAATATTTTTCCCTTATAGTTCTTGCTTCCTAGATTAGCAGATTCCCCCTAACAGAGAAACACAGAAGCTAAAGACAAAGGATTCCTCTAGTAAACAACATGAAAGTCAGAATGTGGTTCACCATTAATCTGAGTGTGGTACTAGAGTAAGCGCAATAAACAAAAGTTTTTACTGAGACCGTGGGGGGTGAGGGTGGAAGCAAGGGGAGTAATTAATTTAATCGTCAGATGCTGAGAAACTCAGGGCCCAACTCTTTTTCAATTAAATCAATAGGTTATAATTCAGGAGAGAATTTGGCCTGGAAATGTCAAAACAGAATATCAATGAGATCTAAGTACCTAGTTCTTTTAAAAATTCCAGACTTCTTAGAGACAAAGCACAAGAAGTTATCATACCTGTTCATGGGTAAATCCCACCTTTTACAGTTGAAGGCAGATGTGGAACATTACAGCATGATGAGAAAAGAGTATTTCCAAAGCCCTTAAATTAAACACTTTGAAGCAAAAAAAAATCTAACTCTGACCCACAGATTATAATTTAAACGATACAAGAGCAGAGCCTACACTACACCTACACTAAATTAGTTATGCTTCAATGACTTCATTGACTTCAAATAAGCTACGCCACTTTGTATGAGATGAAAATTTTATCCATAAACTTCATCTTTCCAGGGAACTAGTGTCTGTGTTGTAGTGAACACAGATTTCCAATCACTGCCACAGGTGGAATATGAAGTGTATTGCACAGTAAATTGTATTATGCTTTAGGTGGGAAGGGCTCTGGTTCATCCTCCCACCCAAGACCGGGAAAGCTTAAAAGCAGAACGCTCAAGGCCTTACCCAGTCAAGTTTCCAAGAATGGGGGTTCCACAAACTCTCTGGGCAAGCTGTTGTACTGTTTGACCGCCTTGACGGTGAAATTTTTCTCCGAATAGAATTCCTTTTGTCACAGGTTGTGGGCCTTGTCCCTTTTCTTGTTACGTCCACCTTTGAAAAAAGCCCAGCTCAACCATCCATTGTACAGCTGAAAATAGCATCCAAGAACCCCATCTAGCCAGAAAGCTCAATTCTTTCAAGCTCTCCTTGGGTGTCATATATTCTAATCATTTTGGTGGCCCTCTTCTGGATTCACTCCAGTATTTTAAATGGGATGCCTGACAAAAGCCCAGACTTTGCTGCAAGGATACAGATAGGCTGGTCCTTTGCTTCTCCAGCAGTAGGACGATTTGAATTACTTGTTTCTTTAATTTTTTTCTCCAACTAGGAGAATCTTAAACTCATCATACTAGTACAGACAAAGCAGTAAAGAATTCCATGATTCAAAGTACAGGTCCACCTTTCTTAAATATATACATAAATGTTTGTATTTTAACATTTAATTAGAAACTTCTCGTAATTATTGTTTCTCAGTTAAGTCATTTTATTGGACTGCAAATCAATGATTTGTTTTGTGTACAACAGAAAATGCCATTTTGCACTATACATGACCAATATTTTAAAGAATACAGCAGCAGAATTACGGACATTTTACTCCTTTGAACTCCAAATTTCTGTTTCTTAATTCATTATGTGGGACACAGAAATATAACAGAATCAACTTTAGGAAGAGTTAAAGTGCTTAAGCTTTTCAGTCAAACCTTTGGAAGGTATTAAAATTAACTGAGCCTCATATACATGGAATAAAGACACAATTTTTTGTGAGGAAACTTTCAGTTCTTGTAATGTTATTGTTCTGTACTGTTTTATAATTTGTTTTAATGACTATGGAAAACATAAGCAAAATCAAAATATATATGTGCACGAACAGGGATCTGAGTATCTTTATCTTACAAACATACATAAAATTAATACAGACCCACATAATATATGTATATCGGTGTCTGATGTCTTCCACAGAGCTTTACTGTCAGAATGATAACTCTTAACATGTGTGAGGCTAACATAAAATCCTACAAAGACTTGTGAACGTGAAAAAATTTCCCTGCTTAAGCACTACATTCAGTTCTAAGGGATTACTAGCAAAGCTTATATATAGCTGTGAAGGATCATAGCCTTAGTCGATAATAATTTCAAATTTAATTACAAATTAACAAATATTAGTAAATTGCAGAGTATGATTTAGGTGAACTTTATGACGAATACATATTGTATTATGATGGAGAAAGACAATAGGAAACTAATAAATAGACACAATTACAACCTAGAGAAAAACGCAAATTACCAGAATAGTTTATTATTTTAATCAATTAATTATTAATTTGTGTGTAACATTATCATACATGGAAATAACATTAAATAATACTAGCCAAAACGTAATGAACCATTAAATATAACCAAAAGCAGCTTGTAGTTATCAAAGGATAGGTACAGGAAGGTCATTATAAAAAATGAGATCATTTTTCTCAATATATAATAAACCGTTGTCTTGAGTCATTGATATAGTAGACAGATTTTTTGCAAAAATGCTGATCTGAGTTGTGGTCAGCACTTGTCTGTACAATTTACATTGCCATTGTTGACATCTGCAGATGCGCTCAAACTCGATTCCCCTCTTCATAAAAGACTGCAAAGCTGCTGGCAAAGCATTCTTTTGCAAGGGACTTTTCCTCTGGAATGCTTTTCCTTGCCAAGGTCTAAAATAGCCATAAACTGTTGACATTCTGGGTATGTTACGAAGTCCATCTGTGTGAGCTGACTGAGGCACTCATGGGTGGGATATCTCGTGGGAAGGTGTGATGGAGGTACACGGGTCTTATGACTAGAACTTAAATGGGGTGTTAAAGAGTGGGAGGACAGAAGAGTGCTGCTTTTTTGGGGAGTTTTATTTATTGTAGTCTCTACATTATGTTTTAAAATACATGGCAAGGTTGCTCAAAGTCTTAGGTGTTCTCTGTAGTATTCATTTTGGATGAAAATCTAAATGAATGATAATTCTATTCCTAGTGTTAATGATTCATTTTGTTTTCCAAATTTCTTGGAGGTTTTTCATAATTAAAATCTGAGCAGCATACTGTTTTTTTTCAGAATCATTCCACAATAAAATTGGTATGACTTTTTAAAGAGTAAGATACTATGCAGAGTGAGTAAGAATACAAGAATCAACCCAAATGATTTTGACAGATAGAGCATGATGTTTTACCGCAAATTTTTTTGTTAAACCACCCATGTATTATAGTGTACATTATGCCAAATATGTTACAGTGGCAGCACTGGTTGGTTATCATGAGAAAAAAAAAAAAGACAAGTAATGACTCTGGTTAAAAGTGCAAATAAATATATAGAGAAATGAAAAAAATGTCACAGATTAATTAGATTAAAACATCTCTAAGGATATTTTGATAACAGTATCCCCTCTATGGCAAGAAAAATACCAGAAAATATTTAACTCACTGTTTATTTCAATTTTAACAATATTTGAATTTTTCTGTATTGAATAATAAGAATAAAATCCAAAACACATGCCATTTTAATCACCGATCTTCATTTTAAGTAGACTATACGTATGTCTTCTAATCTAATATTTGTTTACAACAGTAGCCAAAGTCCTATAGCTCAGCTCCATTCAGCACAGCTCAGATAGTGAAAAAGAGCTGCAGGTAAACAATATTTGAAAAATATTGTTTTCTTACTGCATCTTTATAAGAATAATCTTGTATATATAAGAATAGATCTTCTATTTATAATTACTTGAGAGATTCCATGCAAAAACTTTCTCTTTCAATTGAAACAATCCCCAAAAATTCAAATTTTAGCATTGATCCATACTAGTGATAAAAGTTTACTCACAATTTATGTGCTCTTTTCTACACTTAATACATGACTAGGCATTGTTTCCATTCATGGCAGTTGAGACAACAGGCTGGAGAAGGTGACATTCCCAAAGTCTTTCAGTTTTTCTCAGTACTTAGTCACCCAAAGAATCCAATAGCTGAGACAATTGTGGAAGATCATCTGCAGCAATTCTTTAAATGTCCTGGACCCTCTTTGGTTCCATTAGAGTGTAATATTTCCAGATTAAAAATTCAATAAATTAAAATACAAAGTTTGGTCACACACATGGGAATGTGTTTGACCAAAGGAATGGGAAAAAATTAAATTAACAGATCACTATAGAAAAAGCCATGTCTTATTGTGGTAGATTTGTTTTGAGGCCTATGTCTATTTTTCACTATACAAAGTTCATGAAAAGACAAAAGATTTGCCTGTCACAAATACTGTGATTTGTTGTAAATATATATAAATGTTCCACATTTATATTGTCAGCTGATATAAGTTAATGAAACTACTTAGATGTATAGATATCAAGGGCAAGATATATATTTTTTCCTTCAGCAGTCAGAAGATGTTGTCAAGAAATGACATGAAAGTATGTGAGTTTTTTACTTTTACTTTCTTTTCGAACTTTTGATTAATTTATCTGTTCTGCAATTCTTTTTTGATGAGGAATTAAATAAAATTTTATTTTGTCAACTTCTAAATGTCCTTAATTACTGCTACTTATTGGGCATAATTCATTGAAGGTTTGTGTTAAAAAAATCATACTTTATTAATTAATTAAATTAGAAATAACTAAAAAACGGGTCAAGTTCAAGGAAACATTAGTTGGTGGATCAACCAAAGAGAGATACTTACGCAGATGTTAAAGTTCTGTTTTATTTTTAATTGTCGTATTCAGCTATTCACTGGGAAGAACAATTGCTAATTTCATATAACACTAATACACCAATAGTATTTTGTTGTATCAGGTCACATGTAACGGTCACATAAACAAAAAAAGATATTTGGAAATAGATTCTAAAGAAAATAGAACAGCTGAAGGTTTCAAAGTTAAAAGTTATCTCAAAGGAAACTGTAAGATTTCTTAAAAAAAGAAATACTTTCAAAAAAAAAATCTTTTTTTCTAAATCCCTTAAAATTATCTGTGTCTATAATTGCTGATGGCTTTCTCAGCATATTTAAGTATTATGGCTTTTTAAATATTAAACGCATATTCTTCCAAAACTTTAGAAAAACTAAAGCACATAGAGGCGAAACAAACAAAAACACAAGTTAGCATATACTTTAAAAGTTATTGTTATTCATCCTGTTAAATACACTGATCACCAATCTTCAAAAAAATTGCTTGATAATGAACAATCTCACTTTAATTATCCCCCCCTTCTTCACATGCCTTTCTCTTCTTGATGCTGTCTAATGTCAAACCAGATGGCCCCACAATGACTCTTGTGCCCTTGTAGGAAACTATACGAGCATAACTTTTCATTGCAGGCAGCTATCAGTAACAACAGCACTTCAGTTATGTCTAAATCCACTTAATCAAGATGAATGTAAAGCCTTCCCTGGGACTTTTTTTTTCCCTTTTATACCTTTTTTTTTCCTGCTCATCTTTCTTTACCACAAAACTGACCATTCTACTTGGGGAATACTATAGACTCCCACTGAATATTTCCAAAACATTTAAAAGCAACAGAAGGCTTTCCTCTCTGATTGCCTGTTCCTGGAATATAGCCTGCACTGAATTCTGGTTTCTACACCTTAAAGTTGTTACATTTATGTCAAGTAGCCAAGAACACTCCAGTGTGCTGTGGCAAGACGAACTCAGTGTGCCTAAAATACGTCAGATACAATCAACTCCAAGAAGCACTGAAGTAAAATACTGAGATATTTTGAAGCTTATTCAAAACCAGAGCCATAAAAATGGACACATTAATCAGCTGGCATTATTATCAGCGGTGTAAGTAGATAGGTAATATAATCCCATAACAACACATGAATGCCACAACAAAACAATTTACCCCCCACTCTTGCCACCTGCAGAAACAAGATACATTTTTCACAGGACATTAAGACTTTGAACATTTCCAATCATAACTACTAAATTTATGCTTGAGTTCTAATTCATATAGTGGAAAGACAACTACCTCTGTTGTGTATGAATTAAGCAAGGCTTCACTACAAAAAAGTCCACACTTTAACTGCGATATGTTCAGTTCCATATGCCCATCATTCACACTATCAGTACACAAGCAAGAGCTGCACACAATAATAGTATATTCCAACTGAGGTAACACTGAGATAACCAAATGCTGTCTGGCATCGAGTTCAAGGTCAGGCTTTTAAAATCACTATTTTGGAATGACAGTTTTTTTCATTAGGCTCATGGATCTGCTGAACAACTATATGTCTATATAAATGTACTAAAACAACCCTGTCCCTCCCAGCACACTAAAAAAATCCAAGGATAATAGTACAGACAAGTAACTGAAATAATAGCCACTTCTATAAATCAACAGAATTTACAGAGCAGCCGAGGAGAGACACATATTAGCAAAATGGAAAATGCAAAGCTGATTGCAGAAATGACAAATCTTCTTTCACATGACAGTCTGTACTTTATATTGCTTGGTTTTAATGTTTTGCCTTTGATATGCTTTAAGAAAAAGAAGTACGAGCTATTAAAACGGCTCCTTCACATGTTAAGAGTGACTTCAAAACACAGTGGAAAACAAATTAATAAACTGTCTTTCTTGCTTTGCTTACTCCTGTGTTCGAGCTCTTTGAACTAGGGCCAATACTGGCAGTCATAGATACATAGTAGTCACCAAGCAGCTACCTTGCTGCTGAATACCCTGCAAAAGACAAGCTAATTATGCTCTGGTCTCTCTTCTATGAATAACTCAGCGCTACTAGCACTCCCTTTCCTTTGCATTTTCTTTCATACAACATCATGCTGAAAAGTGCTAAAAGATGCAGAATGTTTTTTGTATACAAAAAATTATTACAAAGTATCTGGATTTCTAAATACCCCTATGCTTGTTCCTTGGTACTTACAAATTAAATATAACGGAAAATGGAAACGCATAAGGTTTTTGTTTGTTTGCTTAAGTAACATAAAGCAAAATGGTATGCCTGAAATTCTAATGTATGTAAGTATGCAGATTACGCACACATACATATTGCTGCATTTTTTTTCATTTTACAAATGCATTCTCTAAAGAGAGAAGTTCAATTTTTAGGGCTAAAAATATTCATTATTTCACAACAATAGTATTTTCAACACTGTAACAATAAAGCTGCTTCTTGTTGTAAGGTTTGGACCTTATAACATGTACAATAACTATGCAGATATTTAGGATTTAGGATTTAAATTACGTACAAACAATGCCTCTTTTCCAAAATTTATTATTTTCTGGGTTACATTTCAGTCATTAGAACATACCTCTTTTCCTATTTAAGTGCAGTTCAATTTATTTACTCTTAATAGAAGACCTAGCTCAGAAGAAAAGGACCTGTTAAAGGTAAGGAATTCTGCGTAGAAAGAAACTATCCACACATACAAGGTAGGAAACTAAAGAAAATACTTTCAAAAGCAGGCCTTCCTTTTTAAACCTATAGACAACGTACAAACTGTATACACATCTGGAATGCAGTAATATCTGATTTGCAGCCTTGAACTACTTAAAATTCTAGAGCTTCAAATGCAAATTATGCAGAGAAATGCAAGGTGTGAACAGACTGTTCATCTATTATGTAAATGATGCAATATTTAGGGTAATGTACAGAAGTACCTTCTGATTAGACCTTATTGTTGTAAGTTTTCAAAAAATATGAAGACAACCACAATTTCTTCTCCCTACTTCTGGAGCAGAAAGACATATTTTATGTAGTGTGAAGTCAATACAGCTAAACACAAAAAGAAACTGAGAGACTGATGAATGGAACCTCGATAGCACTCAGTAAATTTAAACGGAAAATAGAAAATGTCTTTTAGCATTGCTAATACTAAACATGGCAGTAGAAGCCCATCACCTGAAAATTTTGCCTTTAACTGCTGGCTTTTGTGTGCTCCTTTGGTTAAGGATGCATTTGTACATTAAAATTTTGTGTAGTTGAATGTAACCACTACTGAGGAGAATATAAAAATATTAAAAAAACAGAAGTAAACTAGAAAGCAAAGCAGTTTCTCTTGAGTAGGAATAGTTTGATACAATTCTCACTATATTTATACATATGTAACAGATACTTGAGATAAAGCTCTTATTTAAGTCAGCAGCAGTTTCTTTACCTTTATAAAGAAAATTATTTAAATATCTATAATTTTATTAAATATGTCTCTCCTGATTCCAAAATTTTACCTTCCTGATCCCAGACTTTTTTTCTGTGTAGTGCTATTACAATTGTTGGTGTACAAAGTGTAGAATTTAAAGTTAAAAAGGCAGAACCTTCCACCCACCACCACAACACTTTCTGACAGGGCAGACAAACAAAATCTATCTATCAGCCTCTGTGTGTGTGTGTGTGTATATAAAAGATAAATAACTTATCGTCAGTGAAGTAACTGTCACATCACAAAGTGTGTGACATATAGGTCATAATGAAGTACACAAAATCAATCATATTTTTGCAGTCTTTGTTCTGTTTTGAAGAAAAAGAGAAACCATAAAAAATAAACAACAGTATATATTTAAATGTGCGTGTTTATGTGGCAGAAAAACACTTTCTAGGAAGTGTTTTACCCTGGATAACTTTCATTTTTGTCATCAGGGCTAGAGAGATTTAGCAAATGACTGAGTGAAAGCAGAAAAGCTATTGTCACTTAATAATTGCGTTGGAGAATACCCTATGTATCCTTCCTTCTCCAGTAAGCCTGTGCTTTAGGAATCTGAAAAGACTGTATGTAAGACTAATGTACCTGTGACTGGTAACATGAACTTGGAGATAAAAATTTAATTTCTAGTAAAGACAAGACTTGTCAATATTTTTTGACTGCCCTTGCTTTCACTTCAGTGAAAGGGGGAACTTAAAGCTCAACTGATTTGGGCCCTTAGGACCAGTGTTGGTTCCTAGGATATCTCAATAATGTGTTTCTCTCTAGTGGTTTAATATGGTGAGAATATTTCACTACTTTACCCGGCAAAAGAGATAATTTGAGACAGTAAATAGTACATGCCCACTTTTTGTACTTATGCCAGCGTCCACTAAGGCATTCTTACTGGAGCCCTGCTGTGTAGATAACTGCTAGTTCAGATATCAGCAAACGGTCTACAAAATAAGTGCAGCTAAAAATAAATAAATAAATACACACTTACATGTATATTCCCACACATTTGGAAGACATGTGTTGGTAGCTGCCAGCAAGCATAATGGGAAAGCAGCTTCCAACTTCTGTCGATGCCTGCCTGCAGGCAGAGTTAGCTCCATTGCTGTGCGTGTTCACATCAATTCACATACAAGAAACCAGCTCATACAGACAGTAGATCTGTAGGATTGTTTGGTGAAAAGAGTATGAAATCCTAGCTCATACACAAAGGATTTCCAAGTGTATTATGCACAGTGTTTGCATATACAATCCTGAGTTTAATGACAATTTTGCATGGACTTCAATGATAATAGATTCTAGCTCTCATGCTATGCCATATGTGCAGGATGTTACAGACTGCATACCAATAGGCCCATATAGTCAAGAGCCGCATGATACATATTCAGAGGTCAAGGAGGAGCTCTGCATATATTTCACAGGTAGGAGGTAACAGAGGCTCAGAGGCTTTCTCACAGGGGCTTCTGTGCAGAATGGATCTTTCTGAGCATCAAGGTGGTCCCAGAGCCATTGTTACTGTTGATTTAATGGGTAGTTGCTGATCAGCTTTCTCTGACTAACTCAGATTATCCTGCTCCAGTACAGGTCTCCTACCATTGACATGAGTCCTATGAGGAACAGAATCATAGAATCATCAAGGCTGGAAAAGACCTTTAAGATCATCAAGTTCAACCATCAACCCAACACCACCATGCCTGGTAAACTACATCCCAAAGTGCCATGTCTACATGTTTTTTGAGCACCTCCAGGAATGGCGAGTCCACCACTTCCCTGTGCAGCCTGTTCCAATGCCTGACCACTCTTTCAGCAAAGAAATTTTTCCTAATATCCAAACAACCCCAGTTCCCTCAGCTGCTCCTCATTAGACTTGTTCTCCAGACCCTTCACCAGCCTCGTAGCCCTTCTCTGGACACGCTCCTGCACCTCAATGTCCTTCTTGTAGTGAGGGACCCAAAACTGAACACAGTACTCGAGGTGTGGCCTCACCAGTGTCGCGTATAGGGGCACGATCACTTCCCTAGTGAGCTAGTTTAAACTGTATATGGCACAGCTGCAGTTCAAGTAGTCTTGCTGGCAACCTTAATTTCACAACCCAATCATGTTAGGCAGTACTAACTTGATTTCAGCCTGATTTCAGCATGATTTAAATGTGAATATACGATGTAGGGTATGACTTTGAAAAACACTGTGTATCCAGAAGAATAGACATGACAATGTGAAGTTTCATTATTTCCTTTTTTTTTTTTTATTGTAATTGTAATATGAAGAGATTAATAGTTCTGTGGTTTCAACATGAAACAAATCAACTTTCAGAAAAAATTAGGGAAAGAAGTCTTAGTAACCCTCTGAAATCAGAAGCACAGCCTAAAGAAAAGTACAGTGATTTGTGAGACAATCTTAATATGCTAAGGGGTTTGGCAGAAAACACTTGCATTTAATTATCTGTTATAATTCAGCAAATCTCTGAAATTACACTTAGTTTTAGATGTGAAAATGTCCTTAAAAATTTTCATATCCTATGAAGACCATTTCAAACTGGTCTCTTTCTCTGCTTCAGACACTTCACACATAAGCTGCAATGTGATAGTAACAAAGCTATTCTCGAAAATGGATATTAATTTTGAAATTATGTATTACTCAACATATTCCTTTGTAGCCTATCATCCCATGCAAATGAAGCATATGACTTTTATGAAGCAGGCACGCAAGTTTTAATGTGACAGTGATCTATCTTTCCTTGTGGCGCATGCAGGTTCATGTGTAAAACATGAAAAAACAGCTGGATGCTAAAGAAAGGCAGCCCTCATGGCTAAAAATGTAAAGCATTTTACAAAATATAGGTTAGGAATGTACTGATATGTTTATATGGTAAATTCTTCATGGCAGGGAGTTTTCCTTATTATATCTATAAAGTGCCATTCTTCAGAAATACTAAGACTGAGTCTGGTCACAGTTACAACGGTTTAGGCTAGTGTTAGATGGAGATAAAGCAAAGCAAGAAGCTCAGAAAAGCAGTAAGTGTCAGAATTACAAAATGGGTCCTCAGGCTTTCACAGACAAAGAGGACTTCACTGTGCCACGTAAGCACAGCTCTGCGTATAAGGCAGTGTAGTGACGCAGGAGGCTTTACATTCAAGTGGTATTTTATTTATGGAACAAAATTTTTAGAAGCAAAATACCCAAACGGAAAGCATCCACTTGGGGGGAACTTAGCTGCCTCCTCTGACATACAGAGCAACAAATCCTACCAGCTCCAAAGAAGCTGCAGCAAAAGTACTACACCCACTGGGAGCAGCTCACACCAAAACCTTCTACAACGCTGGAGGTGGTATCTTGGTAAAAATAAAGATAACTGTATAATGAGACTTTTGAAGTTCTATTGCAGTGGGGTTTGAAAGGAAGACAAATATGTCCCAAAAAGGAAGAACATGTTTACACTCAAATCCACAACGACAACTGTGGTGTTTCCCTTTTCTCCAATGAAAAAACTTCGCAATTGTCTGCCCATAGGGTTTTTTTGACAACACATAAAGATCTTGCGTCAGGAAATGCTGAGGAATACTTCATTTGTCTTTTGTGTTAAAGTCAAAATTAAATATGAATAATTTCAAAGCTTCTGTTTTCCATTACAACTCTTTTGTATCCTTTAAAGATCTACGCTACTCTACACCTTATTAGCAATCTTAATGAAGCAAAAAGGTATTGGAATGCTTTACATTTTCCATTATTAGGGTTATCAGAACTATTACAGCATAGCTGATATGATCATTTTAATAAGTATCCACATTTCTCTTCTCAAAAATTCATCATCACTTACTGAACTGAAAGAATTTTTTCCAACTTTTCCTTTTATCAATACTCAGTGAAGCAAGCCAGTATCATATTTAAATGTGGAGCAATTTTATTGTAATCTCCGTGGTATCTAGCTGTCAGCAAAAGGGTGGCGTAATGGATTGTAATCATTTTGCACAGAGTAAGGACAGGTCTAGCAGAAAATATTTAATTCTAGGTGATATCTCCTGCAGAGTCAGTAAAGGGCACATGCTAATAAGGAAACTGCGCAAAGGCACTGGTGATGACATGCTCCCTGAAAAAAGCAAGCTCAGCAGATACAGTGCAGCTAATAGAACCATTACTGCCTCATGTCAAGCTATGAAAAATACCAAACCAAAGGACAGAGTCATCACAGTGAAGGGAAAAACAAAGCTCTTGTATATTATGGTTGGACAGGTTTTATAGGCAGAACAATGTTAGGATAACAGTGTTATCAAATGCATTAATAAAAAGATGTCAAAAAGCTTGCTCAGTAAAAAGAGCAATTCGCTCTTTTTAATTCACTCTGTGTTGCGCATGTTGTAGCCCTAACATTCATTGTATTAGTTTTCAGTTTGAAACTCATTTCCCACCAAGGCATCTGTTATCTTCTGCTGATGACAGCAGGTTTGCTTTTGCTTTTCTTTCTTTAACTTCAGTTTATGACAGAGTCCACAAGCAAAGCACAAAGCATTGCAAATGAAGATGACTACAAGTCAGGAAAAGCATCCAGTTGCTTTTATAGAGAATTAATTTTCCAGACTCTGATTAAAGGCTTCTGTTACCACTGGCAAAGTGTTGGTCAGCTTCTCTCCTTCTAAAACTGGGAGTCTGTCCAAAAGCACTGAGACTGTGAAATCTCCAGAAACACTGAGACTGTGAGATCTTCATAGCATGCTTGTGGAAGAAGCAGTCTAGCTGGTCACATTATACACAGACAAAAATCTGTCTCCATCTCACACAGCATTTCCATTATTAAATCCTGCTCACCAAAATTTTACCATTAAATTCCAGATAGGAGAAAAAGACTGAATATATCCAATGAGGTATGCATAGGTATTTAGAAATACAACATCATCTAAAGAACCTACTGGAAAAGAAAAATTTTAACGGAGATTTTCGTTACATTCTTTTTCAGAGCGAAGTGCTATTCTTAATTTTCCACAAAAACTTAAACTATCTCCCAATGAATCAGACAGAATATTTCACTTGCATATTTGTTGGTTTCAAAGGAAAAAAATATTCATTGCTTTTTGTCCCTCTGTCTCACTTATGTGCTTGAATGTAATGAGCTGGACTCTGAGCTGAGCCACTGCTTAGCAAAAAAGCAAAGGAACAAATGCCAGATACAAGAGTAAATACCTAACTTTACACTCCTTGAAATTGCAATGCTGCTCATGGATCTTTGTTTTACTACCAAAAGGTTTAATTAGCCAGAACTGTTAGTGAAACAAGTGTCTAACAAAAAGCCCACTAAATGCATGGAGCCTTCCTATTGGCTTCCATTGATGCAGACTTTCAGATCAACAGTGTTAATTTGATAAGTTATATCCATAACACTAAGTCTCAGAAATCAGGATTTACAGTGTGTTTCTGAAGTTTTAATTTTATATATTCTTAAAACCTACCAAAAAGTTGACAGCTTTATCATCAGCTGAAGAAATATTTCAAAGTAAATTTTTGTGTAATTTGCCATTATACTGGTCTCTTAATTTACAATTTAAGACAAGTTGAACATCAGAGGACAACTCAGACACCTCATAAACCTCATAAAAAGTCCTTTGAAATACGCAGTTTATAATCCCCATTCTTCCTTCTCTTTTTACACTACTCAGCAAGTATTTTTGTGAGATATACCCAATCACTGTAACTTTGTGCACTTCCTGCCCCTCTTCAACCAGTCAGAAACACAGAACTACTACAAGAAATAAGTCAATTGATGTGTGTCTTTCGTCATGAGGATTAATTGTATTAGGAAACAATAATCACACCTGAATCTCATACTCCCTTGAGAGTAGGGCAAGCTCATTTTCAAAGAACTTTCAAAGAACTCATGTCCATGGGCATTCTTTACCACTTACACATTTTTGTCCTATGTAAGCCTCAAGTAATGAGCTTCAACCTGTCTCAGATTATCAATTTGTTAAAATCAAAGATTTGTGTAGTAAGAAACAACACATAATTCCCTTACTTACTGATTTGCACTGTTATAGAGGTATCTTTTAGAACCTAGGAGCAACTCCGCAAACTATGGTCACGTAAGAAATCTTTTTTGACATTAATAGATCCATTAAGTCAATGGCGCTACTCATGTGAACAGAGACTGATGTCAAAGAAGACCAATGCTGAGAATGCACTCTTTTGTACATTCTTTAATTCATATGGATAAGCAAGGGAGTGCACATGAGGAGTACTGTTTGGAATACTATGCCCTTATTTCAGTACGCTGACTGTATTTCACATTATTTCCCATAAAAAACTCTGTGGTATGCCATACTCTTACTCACTCTTTATCTTTAAATCTGTTAAGTAATATTACAACAGCAGATGCTTTTCACTCCAGACATGGTTGTAAAGCCACAGTAATTAATAGACACTGTACATGTATTCTTTCTTCGTTTGATGTTTCTTATTGAAGGTTTTACATTGCAATAAAGCTTTATTAAACTCCGGTTAATCAGTATTGTTGTTTCATTAATTCTCACATCTCTACAGGGACTGATCTTCTCATGTTTTGTTGAGTGATGTTCTGACCCTGTAGCTCAAAGAAAAAGAAGGTGCGTTTGTGGTTTTTTTTTCCTAGTTTGTGTCAGCTAAAGAGAAAATACAGATGCCAGAGAATGTTCGAAAGATACCACACACTCCATCATTACCACATCAAATCTTCTGACTGGATAGATTTCCATTAGAACTCTGTCATATATACAGGCTAAATACTGTTGCTGCCATCTGCCAAAATGTGTAGTATTAAGACAGCATGCCTGTGGTACTCCAGCTTGTGGCTGCAGCAAGAGAGTAGGAGAAGTTGCCATCTGCTTCTTTTTGTCCTTCTCTGCATGTAGATTACATAGCAAGACTACACAGGAGATCTTGCCTCCTCTGGAAAATATTGTCAGACTGTAAAAATGGCTCTGACAATTTACTGCCACTTCTGCAATACCAGCAGTTGCATACAGGGAACGAGCTTCACCACTCTATAAGAATTCTAAGTCCTTCACTGAGAATTAACTGGCACTTGAGTATGATACTGATTTGTTGTACACATATATGCTTTATCTAAAGGCAGGCAAATTTGAAAAGATCTCAATGAGCTGTTCTACCAATACCCTTGTGCTGCTATGCTGTCCAGGCCAGAGGATTATTTAGGAGACAGACTGTAAGGCTATCTCAGTTGCTTAGGAGCAATGAGAAAATTTTAAAAGATATTTTCTTAAATACACTAGTGTGTGCATCTTCACAACAGAAATTCAGTCTTCCTTGTTTTCTTAATAATTTAGGGGAAAAAAAAAAATGAAGTGTTTCTTAATTAAAATAACAGCTATCATATTATTAATCTCTAAATGAATTGAACCAGTCTGAAGTAATTTATCATCATTTCAAGCTAGTCTCTGAGAAACTATGTTCAGGGCTCCATTTTGGTTCAGTCTTTAAATCTGCCTAGAGGGGTGTGAAAAAGTATATAGCATTATCAGAACCCAGAAGGGTGTCTAGTGTGCTGCAGGAAGCAGAACTGCTCTGTTTATCAGGATGTAGAATTTGCTTGGCTGTTTCTGAGCCGCACCTTCACAGAACGAGCTCTTCTGGCAGAGAGGTACTGTGACACAGTTATGGATGAAGATTCTCTTTCCTGAAAAAAGACCCTGGTGTTGATTACACACAAAGCTCTATCCCTTGAAAAATATCTGTATTTAAAGCCATACTTAGCTAAAGTGTAGATGTAGATATACTACTATTAGAAACCAGACCAATACTGCTGTAAAGAAAGGGACAGTATCTTTCAATGTGAGTCACCAAAGCTATTGCAAGCTGATATAACTGCATGCATATTAATGCTATACAATTCCATGGGGGAAAATACTGTGCTCCTATATAAAATAATTTAACTGATATAAAATCTGTATAGAAATTAGTCAATATCCAGCCTCCATGAAAATCTGAAGCATGGATAAGGCATCCACAGCCTTATCTTCATTTTCCAGCTTCGCAGCCAAAGAGAAGGCTGAGCACAATAAAGCTTGTTGTTAAGACTTTATGGTTGTCATACTGTATTTTGTTATTATAACTTTAAATGGTTACTACAATGAGACAATGTACAAACTTCACTTTTCATTTCATGGGAAGAGAATCTCTCCTCTTTCCCTGTAAAATAATGTTTCAATCACAGTTGCTGAGGAGTTGCAAGCAGCTGCTTACCTCAGTATGTACATGAAAGAACAAAAGCACTTCAGAGTAAGGGCCACAAGAACATTGCCATGAGGGAAATAATCCTCTTCACCATTATGAAGTAGCTTTGAAACCAGATAGGTCTTAACTGAATTAGCTGAAAATAGTTGCCATCCCTGTCTCATTGCATAATAAAAATAACAACAAACTCTTTAATCTATGAGAATATTTATCTTTTCAGTTCTTGGAACTGCTAGCAGAAAAAGTACTAAGTAGTGTAGATAAACAAATTTATATTATATTCCTGCTGTTCTGTCCTCACTGTTTTCATGAAGGTTCATTCAAAGTTAGCTTATTCAAAATGGCTTAAAACCCCTGATTGCCTTTATTAATATAGGCATAATGGCCTTCAATATAAAAACCATATGAATGTCTATTCATGCAAAACTGGTCATGTTATCATCATGTTTTGTAGGCAGGTATGGAAAAGAGGAAATGATAGGGAAAACTGAGTAACTGCTAAAGATGGAGTTGAGGTACGAAAGAAAGTGAGGGTCTGCAATCTACGAAAGCATAAAGATGATGTGACATTTAAGGTGCAAGAACTCAATCTTCAGCCAAGTAACCCTGGGATTTAATAAAAATGCAAGGTGGATACAGGCATGCTTAACTTCCCACTTCTGTGCAAATATGTCTTTAGATGTCCTTGTCACTGTATTGCCTATGAATACTTAATTTTTACTTTAACGGTGATGAATAAAGGAGGAGGTAACTAACATCACAGGATTGCTGGCTAGCATGTAATCTTCTTCAAAACTGGATAGTGGAGTGCTACACCATTGTGGAGAACTGCTGCATGTTGCCCTACAGCTGTAAGGAGGGTGTATCAGGTGGACTTCTAGCTGCACAAAGCAAGGTAGGTGCTGGTATCTCACAGGGAACATATACATGAAGAATCATCCAGTGACCAAAGCTAGCCAGGAAAATTCTCCGATATATTGAAGGACAGTGATGAATGAAGCTGAAATGAAAACTATCAGGGTTCATGTAAAGAATTTTACAAAAAAAATGAGAAGTATTTCATAAAAAGCTGTTTGGAATTTAGTCATCAAGTAACTTATCAGAGGAAATTTTCTCAAATTTTAACAATTTGCCTTTGAAAAAAAAGACTTTGTAACCCACACTGAACCCATTTATTCATGGAACATAACTTCTTCCTTCACTTACTTAGTGGATATGAAATTTGCAGATGAATCATTTATTTTGCCCTTGTTAAAAAAGGCATAGGATTCTATTTTTACTTTATCTATTTAAATTAAATCTTAACCATGTGAAACTCTCATATAACAACTAAACATAAGCATTTAATTCCTCATATAGTCCATGCCCACATCATCATCAGGTCAAGACACTTCTAAATACATACCACTGAATCAATATCCTGACAAATGAACTTGATGTATCACTCCATGGAAAACAGTACTCATTATGGTGAAATGCTAACCTAAAGGGTATATATTTCTGATAGAAATTACACTTACACATGAAGAGTTCTTTGCAGACAAGATTTTAAGGCCAAAGTTTGCAATGGAAGTTGTAGGATTTGGCTATACAGAATTTGAATCCATAGCCTTGTTTTGCTTATAGCAAAAGCCAATGGTTTTTAAAGACTGGTGTATGAACTGGTGTATAGTCATTGTATATCTTACATTTACAGATTCCATTTCAGAGTTCTAATTATAAAAATGTTTAATTCTACAATAAAATATAAGGCCCTCCCTGATCCCACACTTGATTTCCTTATGTGGAACTATTAGGGGTAAGGCACTCCAAAATCACAGGAAATTCAAATATTTCTTTTTTAGAAAAGTTAATTGGGAGGGTGAAATTTATCTGTATTATGAAAATAAAACTTACAAATACAGAGAAAGAAATATTAAAACATGAAATACAAAAATTAGTGAAAGTGCTATCATAAATTATTTCTTTGTATTCCTGGTTATTTTTACAAGAAGGCTCTTCAGTCAGATTTCCAACATCCAACAGAAAAATAATAGGTATTCGCAATGTTGAGGGTTAAGATAACCTTCCAAATAAAACTGATTTTCATTGGATATTGAAGTGCTGCTGCATTTGAGGGTTCATTACAATACTTTCAGCCAAAATGTGCATACTTCTATACTTCTTTTTTAAGCATATATTAAATGGAATAATATATTTTAAAACAGAGGCTGATATATTTATCAGTAATATAAAAAGTACTATTATTTTCCCTATCAGAAGCTATCCCTTTGCTAGGTGTGGGGAATGAATAATTTTCAGTAGACTTCTTAAGATACTGAATTAACTTAATTCAGTTCTGGATTTTAAGCGTAGTTAGAATTTATTCATACTTGTTCATATTCAAATGATTTATATATGGTAAACGAAACCATACCCTTTAAAAACTTTTTTGTAAGCACTCAGAAGCAGTCTAGATTATTTAAACTGAATGGAAGTCTACACATATAACATAAAAATAGCAGTATCTGTTTTAGTTGAATAACTTCTTCAGGAAAGGCCTTTATAGACATTTATAGAACACACAGAATGCCTGTTGTAAGATTACCACAAGAGAAATGGGTAAAAAAAAAAAAATACCCAGCATTTAGTAAATTAGCATAATTTGTCTTGAAATGTTTGTTTAATGTTGCAGTGGTTTGGATCTTTTGGTTTTCTAATCCATGTCAAGTTTCAATGACAACTTTATTAGTAGAATCATTATCTTATATCCTCATTTCTCAGTTTCAAATGCCTTCATTACCAACAAGACGCTTGTTTTTAATGATCCTAGAATAATCGGCCCTGGTCTATGACTGAATACTTCTGAGTGAAAAAAAAAATAGTCAAAGTGAGCTCATTGAATTTTACATGCAAGAATTAGCCTGGATAGGGAAGTAACAGGGATTTAAACATAGGTCTTTAAAATGTGTTCTGAATGTGTACATAAGTATGTAAACTGACAAATTATCCTGTTATAATTTATATATTCTATGTGTCTGTAGAAAATAAATTAATGTGCCTTTAGAATAGCATCCTTTATAAAACTCTTTCCAGTTGCATACAGGTGTTCTTCATCCAGCAGTACAGATCTTTATTGTTTCAACTGTTTTGGCCATGTCTGCTACTGTGCCAACACAGAATTAAAAAGGATATGTGATTTATTAACATTAAAAAAGGCTAAAAATTTTATGATTTAAACCTTATATTAAATTCTGTCTTAATGCTGTTTGCACAATTGAGTGGTGTATCATTACTCAGGATTCATGTTTGTTTTTCTGTTCTCTTAGAAGAATCTTGTCAGCTAGAGAACTTCATATTAACTAGTGAATGTAATCTCACCCAATTAAGGAAGTGAAAATTATACCTATGTAACTATTTATTTAAAATAACTCCCCTACCCCCAAAACACCCTCTGTCTTCACATGTGAATCATTTTTGCCAAAAATCTGTGAAAAGATAACAAAAGAGCTTGTTGAAATCTTTCTATGAATAGTAAACAAATATTGCATGCAAAGAAGAATTAGAAAATGTAGAATATAAGATGAGGAGAAAGATATAAAAAAATAACGGAGAAGATGATCTAAAGTAAATAAAAAGTAGCTGTTGAAGATGTTCTTAATTTTTGTTTATTTTTAGTGATTCTTACCTCTAGTTATTATACAGGTATGTAGTTCTATAAATATATTCTCAAATTTTTTTCATGCATTCAGACTGTAAGGAAAATTTTTTAGTTTCATTTTTCATACTTCAATAGCAATTTATTTTGATTTTTTAAAACAATCTCTGGAAAGAAACCAAGAACAAAATTCCTAAGAAAATGCAAATCCATGATTAAAAATGTATTATAAGTTCACTGAAATGTATGTATTTATATTTTTTACAGAGGATCTTCATAAAAAGTAGACATTGGAATAAGGAAGAATGCTATATTATTAATATACACTTGTATTTTTAAAACAACTTCTATGTATTGAAAACATCTATGCCTCACCGTCACAGTCAAAAAAACAAAAAAAGCCATTTCTAGTATAAGAAACATAATCAACTGTAAAGTTCGGGGTTTCAAATAAGAGCCCAATAATGCAAAAGAGAAAAACTTAGCTGAGCAAAGGGTAGTGTAGGAGAAGAAAAAAAGGACCATCATTATCAGAGAAGAGACAGACTAGATGAAACTTCAACCGCATTTCAAACATAAACAGTGCAGTAAAGTATAAAATGAATTGAAAGACATTTAATGAGCAGGAAGCAGGAACTGGTACGGTAAGATTTTTTTTTCTCAGGTTACAGAGGAAGGGAATGCTGCAAAAAGTTTAATGTAGGCTCAACAAAGTATGTTCTCAGTATATGTAAAATAAAGAATTGATTTTATCTTTGTTGAATCCTGTGCGACATTTCGGTGACTCACGATTTCCTTGAAAACAGGATGTGCCTTAGCACCTCATTAAGCATCACAGTTTATACCTTCTTATAAAATCTGCATATCTATTACGATAGGACTAAACATCTCAAACTAGTATTGAAATGTACATAGTTACTGTACCAGGTCAGTCTGCTGGTTATACACTTCAGACAGATATGGTAAGATTTTCAATCTCTCATTTGATGAAAAAAATAAATTGCTTTTTAGATTAAGCAGTATTTTAAATGAGCTCCTATTTTAATGTCATCCCCAGGAGACAAAAAAAGAAATTCTTCATCCAACATTTCCTTAATGCTTAAAAAGAAAAATTATTTTTAGTGCAGGAAATACTTAGCAATAGAAAGCAAGTTTTTTGTTTTCACAACATTGCAATTAGTTTTCACTACCTTGCTTGCTTTTATGAACCTTGCACTATTTATTTATCATTTATTAAACTTCATTAACATATTTTAAATTTTCTAATCAAAAGTACGATTAGATTTGTAGCACTTAGAGAATTTAATATGGGAATGTTTACTAAATTTGAGAAACCAATTAAGTCACCTCCTTCTAAATCCATGAAGAGTTTACAAAACCAAGTAATAGGGACCCAGCATTATGTATGTATTAAACTCTCAGCAAGTGAACAACCACATGGAAGCCAATGGAGCTACAAAGAAATTTAAACATGTGTTGCAATACCTAGAAAGAGAAGGGTCTAAGAAAGTGAAGATTGGCTTAAATATCATTCTCCTTAAGAAGGAGGCAAATGAGTCTCATACTATTGAAGTACAGTCAATAGAAAACATGTAAAGGACTTTCTAACAGGCCAAGCAGACCAAACAGAAACTGTCTACTGACACATCTATATTTTGTTGCTCTGACTGAAAGGAAAAAAAAAGGCTTATTGTCCTTTTTTTAAATTGTAATTAATTAAGCTTTTTTCTTGGATTAACCCAGCTCCCAGTCAGGCAGTATAACTAGTTCTTTAAAATTTCAAAATATAAGAAAAAAGCTGGATTTTTCTTGCCATCACTCGCTAGTGAAAAGGGCAGTGATTGTCTCAGATCCGTAAGTAGGGTATAGTGGAAATAATGACACAGTAGAAGAAACATAAATTGCAATTCTGTTTTCCTGGACACAACTCATTTTACAGGCTTGTTCCTTTCTATATAGGCCTAAATGGCTTCACTCAGTGAAGATCACATTATCTAAAGACAGCTGCCTGTATGCGCTCTCTTTATGGACTCTTAAGGAAAGATTCTGCATTTCATCTTGATTGCAGAAGAAGTATTAATGAGCAATCGAATGCATATACAACCTCAGCTATGTAATAGCTAAAAGACTTAAAGATATATAAAATCCTTATAGTAATGATAATATAAAAGCCTTATAATACCTTAAAGCATTATATGAAACTTCACAAAAAACTTATTTATTTTTAAAAAGCATATTAATACTACATAAAATATGATTAAATTATTTATTAAAACATTACATAATAATTAAGAGCATCATAAGAGTAGTTTGTCATATGAAACAAATACCACTTCACGTAGTCTGTTTATATTCTGAAAATCCCACAGTACACTGAAAAATTATGACAGTGATATTGACTGTGTAGAGGACACAAACTACACCTGACAATAAGATGTACATGCTCAAGAAATGCTCAGAGAGTAACAGACTTTGGAATGCAATTGGGGAAAAAAATTCAGAATGTCAGAATTAATTACAAACTTTTCTAACTGGCAGAATAACAGTATAGTTTCTGTAGTTTCTGAAAAAGCAGCATAAGCCAACTACATTTACATAACGTGTCACAGAAAGGATTACTTCAGTTCTAAGGGAGCCACACATCCAAAGTACTGCTCAGTGTCGTTACTCAGCAGAGAACAAATTTTGATTTGAGTCAAAAACTGTCAGCCCTCCTAACAACAGTGAATAATGTCTCCAGCTGAATGATGCACAACAGGGTGATCTCTGCAGTTAACAGCATGTTGTTTCACAGTGTAGATTGTATGAAAAACTTCAAATGTCTTACGACAGGGATACCCTGATCTCCATTCTATGTAAAATGAGACATGCGTAGTACATCATTCAAAATGAAGTAAGTATGGGCAAGGAGAAGGATGTCAGCACTCGGAGAAAGTCTCTGCAATACAGTGAAGCAACACTAATTTTACTGAAAACACGTTCTACAGGGAACCTGACAAGTTTGCTGCAAATGCCTGCCAAGAAACTACCAAAAAGGTATTTGTGATTCTTTCAAAATGGTCATATATGCATGGCTAAAATTCTACTAGCTGAATACTACTGAAATTACAAGTTGGATCCATCTTAAATGCTCTGACTCCTATTCTTCTTTCCATACAACCTTGCTGTAGGTCCAGTTAAGACTTTATTCTAAATCCATATGTGATACCTTATTTTTGCTTTTGGCCCTTCAGAAATGTCAAACATAAGAAAAAGGTCCATCAAAGATCTTCCTCGTACCTACAGGATACACACTCAGTCTGTGTTTCAGCTCAGTCACACTATTTGACACAGTCCCACCCTTGCCCACTGACTCACTTTCATAAAAGTGCTGTGAGCACGTACACTGTAATTTGGTAATCCCATATTCTTGTAAGGCTGTATCAGCAGTCTTTTCTGAAGTACTCCAGTGATTTATTTAGTGCCCTAAAGTGCTTTCAAATTCGATGCCTTTACCTCTTCTCCAGTTGCAATATTGACTTCTGAAAGGTAAGTTTGAAAAGGCATGAACAAAGGTAAAAGTGCATGTAGCAGTGTTGCCACAATGGAAGCACTCCTGCCAAAAGATGGTACTTGCTGTATCATGCAAACCCCTTCTATATCCATGCAGAACAGAACCATAGATCGTATTGAATTTGCTATACACTTTAATAAGACCAGCCATCCTAGAATACAGAGATGGAGTCAAACCAATGGCAGTCCAATTTGTACCATATGTATTTCCTGCACCATTAAAAAAATATATGTTTCAGAATAGCAAAGCTGACAGAAGTATGCACAGCTTAATATACTCCCATAACATCATTACAGAAAGCCAACGTGTGTAAAAAAAGGCAAATGAAATAAATAAAAAAGAAGAAAAAGTAGATTTTTTATAATTAAGTTTGGAAAGGCAATTAAGGCTTGATCAGAACGAGAAATGAAAGTAGGCTGTTTCACAGGACTATGCAGAAGAACATATTTTCACACCAGCAGGCACAACTCTGTAAGAAGGATGAGGCAGGTGTTAGAGGAACTGGATCAGAAGCGAAGCAATCGAAGATAGATGAATGTTTGAAAAGCTTTTAAAATATTTGGAATTTGAATGGGAGTCAGTGGAAAAGTACAAGTATTAGGCTGCCACCATCATAGTGGTAATTAATCAATTTTAGTGGTATTTACTGGTGTTTGTGAAAAGCAGGAAGCAACGTTTGACAAAGGCAGGACTCATATTTATTTCTTAAGATGGTATGGTCCAGGAAAGAGGCAAAGACATTTCAGTCCTAATGGTATACATGAGAAATGGTACAACTCTGGTGAAAATTTGGCTGTGATGATAGAAGGAATACGTGAAGAATAATTAAGCTCCGGGTCAGTGTGAACACTGAAATTCTGGTATTATACAAGCACAAATGTTTAATTAGAAAGGATGCAGCGCTGTTAGACTCTCTTGCAGAACAGAAGAAATTTTTCTTTGTTACGTTTGTTTGAAGGAGACTGAGACAAAGCAAAAATCTAAAGCAGGCTACTAGAGAACGATGTAGATATTATACTCCATCAAATATTGACCTGTGAGAGACTTAATGATGAAAAGAGGAAAAAAAAACCAACACCTGCTCATTACTTTGAGAGTAAGGCTTTAGGCCTAATATGAATAAATATACAGGTGTCCAGTTCAGAAACATACAGAATGCACTTTTTATTAAGATATCTGTCTTAATTTTGACAACAAGAAAATTAACTTCCACAGTTATATACGTCATGATAAAGAGGAAAGAGATTAATTGCATCTTCCATGTTTAATTGCCTGATCAGCTTACCCAGGTGTGAGATTAATGGTTTCTTATTTTAATGTGTTGTTTTCAAGGGGCCAGAACTATTCTAAATACCAATGATTATGTTCTTATTAGTTACATGTTTTGAACAAGAATAGCTACTGATGAATGCCACATAAAAGGCCTCCCTTCGGTAGTATAAATTTCATTTAGACTTTATTCATGAAAGTTTCAAATTTGCAAGACAAAAATGTCACTTTGAATGTTAATGTTAAGTATTTGAGGTGCAAAATAAAAATTTAATATTACAGTTCCATCTTTTTCCATTAGTAAAAAACCCAACACTTTTGGTGCAGTCTAAGTAATAGTCTTTATTTATGATTTCTACCAATAGTATTCCACAGTGGATCCAGTAAATCCAGACAGGAAACTTTAGAAAACCTTGCAAACTCTTCCTTCTTGCTATTCTTGAGCAGTCCTTCAATTCTAGCAGGGATTTCAGTAAAGCTATTGATTTTATGTGGAAGATAATCCAATATATGGTAGTATTGAAGGGTAGCAATATAAAAATTCAAAGTAGATAGAAAGACTGATAGGGAACTAGGTAACAGAGAAAGACATACTTATCTATAAAGTTAATTGTAATAGTTCAAACTAATCTCACACCTCCAACTAGGCAAAATAAAATGAGGGCTAATATACAATAAAACAACTGAAAAGATACTGTGCTACTTACAGCATTCTCTGCTGGAAGCGATATAGAACTACCTCTTTCCCAGCAAAACAACAGAGATAACATATATTAGACCTCTCTAAGCATAACGGAGATGCATTGCACAAGGACTCCTCATCCTGTTTCATTTTGGTTCTGGCCAAATGGGCAGTTCTTTACACATCAGTTATGTGGAGACTTGTATAATTCTTGTGTAGGAACAACTGTTGGGCACCCCAGGAATGCTAGGAAGACATACAGAAAACTTCTCACAGAATAGTATACTTCCCTTCAACGCATTCAGGCCTTATTATTTTGCCCTACTATTTTAACTAGTAGTAGAAAGCTGATTACCTGAGAGAAAGGGGTTGGAACTCTGAACAAACCTGATTTACATATAGACCAATTTCAGATTTTCTCAGTGAAAAAACCAGATATAGGTCAAGTAGCTTTCTTCAACAATTTTCCCTTAGATTAGATTAGTAGATCCAAGGATAGAAATTCTTCACCATGAGGGTGGTAAAACACTGGAACAGGTTGCCCAGAGAAGCTGTGCTGCCCCCTCCCTGGAAGTGTTCAAGGCCAGGTTGGATGGAGCTCTGAGCAACCTGGTCTAGTGGAAGATGTCCCTGCTCATGGCAAGGGGGTTGGAACCAGATGATCTTTAAGCTCTCTTCCAACCCTTACCATTCTATGATTCCATGATTCTAAGGAAAGAATTGAGGGGTCCTAACTGGAATGCACTAACAAAATTTTAATATTTTACAACATTTACAAGGAAAGTCAAAAGTTTAAGTGAGATGCTCTCAACTTTTATTTCTGATAAACCCACTGAACTTCAGTATAGCTAGAATCTTAACCCCCTGCTGCATATGCCTCTCAAAGCTTTGTAGTCAAGTGTCTTGGTGAAAGTCTTATTATTCTACCAATTAAATTGACAGATAAAATCAGAATTTTTACAGTTTTATGTCATTGAGACTGTATGCAAACATAGGCTTCCTATCACACAATTTTTTTTTTGCTGATTAATGAGAATATCAGATGATTGGTTAGACTGCGATACAGTAATGCTTTCCTCTGGGGATGGAAAACAGCTGAAATTGTGCACATAAATTCTTCCTCTGGTGGTTCAAAATTAAATTATACAAGCTGCAAATAGTCCTTACCCCCTGTCAGAGATTCAGAAAACTCTCTCCTCCACAGTCCTACTCTTTCACACTCGACCGTTAAGCAATTTCCCACTCTCTGCATGCCCACAAGGGATACTCTACGCTATACCTTTAAAATACTGAATTAGATTAACACAGTCACAAGACACATACATGCCATTCACTCTGTAGCAGTGACATTTTTCTAGCTCTGACTGAAGGAAAGCGTATGGACAACAGGTATGAACTGTCTGGTCCTAATCAGCTGTTGCTGTTGAAGTCAGTTCTCAGAGAGACACAAGAATTCCTCTCCCTTCCTCACCCCTTTATCTCTTCTGTGCTCATTTACCTTTTCTTATACTCAGATTAGTCCTAGGGCTCTGGCTGGGGCTAGCAGAGCTCAGCTTCAGATTGCTATTCTTGTCTGTTAGCCACCCCACCACTGCAGCTTGGACAGCTGTACGAATCTGACCCTGGGTAGCCAAAGTTTACAACACGATGTTTTAAAGCCAACTATCCTTCAAACAGTTCCTCAGAGTTCTTCTGAAGCACTAGAATGGCAAATAGGAAATTCACTTTTAAAAAGGCTAATCTGGTATAACAGTGAAAAATACACACTCAAAGCTCATATCAGGTGAGAAATACATGGAAAACCTAGGACAGGTCAAAAGTACACTTAGTGAGTATCCTCTCATGTGACTGATGTCACGTTACTCTCCACACAGGGATCTGGTGGACGAGGGAATTAAAATCTGGGTATATATACCAGATATGAATATACATTGCCCAAGTGCTTTTCCTATGGATTCCAGAAGCCGTACTATGCTGACTGGTCTACAATAGCTGTGCATATTTCTCTCTCCAAAAATGGGTTAACCCTGCGAAGATCAGCATTAACTCCCACACACATTTCTGCTGGAAATCTGTCAGGTTGCTAAGGTAGCATGCTGTGCATAAAGGCTGCTCCCTGGCTGTGTATCCTCCCCACAGGCACATGAAGCCCTAATTATGAGGTATATATACAAAAGAGTTTCTGTCGGCTAAGGAGAAGCATCAACAAACACACTAGTTTCCTTGCTCCAGGAGCTATAGTCCCTTTGAAGCATTTTTCTGCTCCTTTGCTTACGCTTGTATCACCATATGGAAGGATGTTTTAAACTTCATTTTTATTATTCTGACCAAAAATAATACCTAATCTCTTGCCCTTACTCTTCAATTTAATTTTAAAATTCAGAGTAAATAAATCCTGAACATCAGGCCATAAAATAGAAACTGAAATGGGATGACACTGTGTTGTCATAGTGGGACTGCACTTGCCCCATTTCATTACCAGTTTTGATGTTGATGAGACTTCTTTCTTTTGAAAAGTCATTCAAAGACTATATAAGGAATCAGAAAATACCTCTTTATTTGTTTTTTCACATACTTGCTTTGTACACCTTCATTTATTTATTTATTGGTGCACTTACTAATTTTTATTGTCTTTGTCACCTGATGGGGAGTGGAGGGTAGCTTCTTTCTTCCCTTTAAGTTCTGTTTCACTCTGTTCCTGCTGTACCTTTTTTAAGACTGCTTTGCCTCCTACTTCCCAAAAACCTTCTAATTTCTTGAAGTCCAGCATTAAGTCATTAAGGGTGAGCACAGGGATGACTTAAGCAGTCTTAGAAGCTAAGCAGCATGCAGTTAAGTGCAAAGCAAGGATGGCGGAAGAACTGTCTACTCCTGGCTGCCAAGGGCTTATATGCTATTTCCATAGCTTTCCCTGCTGCTCCAGAAAGAAAATGATGAGACTGAGATTCTGCCGTATCCCTACACTAGCACATAATTCTGACTGCCAAATACTTTGAGACTCTATATATGCCAAACATGGACAGTATTCCGCATTTCTTAAATATTCAGCTATTCAACCATGGAGCTTTCTCGAATAAAAGAGCTGAGAAACAGAACAATCCTGGCACTGAGGAAAAATCATAGGTGAATTTCTTGAACAGAAGAGAGGCAGAGAGGAAATACCCTTTGATATACAGTATAAATCCTTTCTAAACCCACACAGGTTAAAAATGCTAGTTGTTATATTTATTTTATAGCTTAGCATCTTTGTTTTCTTTATGCTTAAGATGCCCTCAACGTATACACTCACAACTACAGCTAAATTGGAATAAGAATGTTGGAAAGATTTATAACGTTGCCAGAGTTGTCATATAGGCTATGAATCAGGCATATTTCATCATAAGAACTATGAAAGTATTCTGCTTGCCATTTCTTTTAAAGTACATCTTTTTCCATTTATTTTTTTATCTAAATTACAAGTATTAATGCTTTTGAAACTAAAAGGTAAATTATTCATAACAATTAGAACATCTTCTTTGTCTCTATCTTGTGGGTGGAAATCACAGACAAACATAACCAATATTGACACAATTAAGTTTAAAATATTTGCAGAATTCATATTCATGCGTTTTCACTTTCTTACACCTAGCTAATTTAAACTAAGCCCTCCTTAGTTCCTTCCTTTTGTTTTTGTACACTCATGTCTAGGTTCATACTGAAAGGGCTTCATCTCTTTATGCTTCATACATCGCATTGTATGTAATATGGAATTTTGTTAGGTATTCTAGGGTGGAATTTATCCCCAAAAGATATGATAGACAATAAGATCTAAGCAAAACTTAAAGTCACTTTCTGCTACTATGCTTACTTGCCTGACAAACACAGAAACAATAATATTAATAACAGCATTTTTTAAGTATGTGCATTGATCACTGTGTGTCTCTCATTTTAATCAAATAGTTGCCCCATAACAATTATGATAATGTATGTATTTGGTTAAGTTTTGCAGTTCTTTCACGAAGAGTTTCTGCAGGCAACTTTTACCAAAAAAAAACCCCAAACCTAAACCAGCAACTTTGAGATACAACCCAACATACGTAGTAGTTCTCTGAACACCTAGAAGTGTGCAAGCTCTTTTGGGGAAACAGGAAAATGCAACAATTCTGAGGTCATTTATACAAAAGACCTAAGCATTCTGCTGATAGTCGAACTCCTCAGAGAAGACGGAGACCTCATATTTAGAGGATAAAATCCCTATATGGATCAGGGACCAAGGGTAGTTCAGGATTAAAAATATGAACAGACTAAAGAGTTCTTGCCTTGGCAATACTGAGAAGAGACGAGTATTTCTAGCCCCAGCCAAGTGAGGACGCTAAGTATTTGGAAAGAGACTGTTAAGCAGGCCATATAACTACATAGAAGATTTTGTCTCCCCAGGCATATCCCCAATCAAACATCTTGCTTAAAACTTCTGTTTCTATGTGAGAATAAATACAGTATACACAAGTTTCCTAATCATTCTACTCAAGTATTGTTACTTCTTCGCAGCACCTGAAGAGTTCAACCAAACTGCTCTCCTGCAATGTACAGCATCAACAGTGATCAACAGCAGTCAATGAATTCTAGCTTTTTGCTCTCTTCAGGACTTCAATTATATTATTTATTTAATATATATTAAAAAAGATGGCATATAAAAACGAAGCAGTGCCAAGTTTCTAGGGTGAAATGTTAAACTGCTTATCTAAACTTGATCTTTCGTGCTTACTTTTTAAGTCTTCAATTTGTTGTGATTGTTTTCCCCTCACAGGCATGGATGCAAGTGAAATATTTATGTGAAGGATTTCATTTTTTATTTCTAATCACCTAAGTTTCTTTCATCATCCTTCACTGAAGAAGTAATATTATTTTGTGCTGGATTCAAGTTTGAGAATTTAAACCTATTTACATAGAGAAAAAAATGTTCCTTTTTTGAGAACCATGTGTTGGGTTTTGTTCATTATCTGTATTTTTCTTGACCTGTCTTCCTTTGCCTCTACAGTGAACAGCTCCATTTCAAGACACCAGATGTCTCATCCATCTTCTCTATATGCCTCCATTAGAGTGTTCTCTACATATACAAAAGCAAAAATCTGAAACTGAAAAATCCAAAACTTTCTCCAATAGGGGAGCTTAGTGAATGAAGAAAAAACTCTAGAGGAACAAACACAGGGAAAAATTAACTGCTGTTTTTTACATTTTCTTTCACATAAAACTAAATGGAAGCCAGTTTGCCCTGGGCATTTTTCTTTAGACGTATAGAATACATGTTCTTGTCCATTTATATTCATTAGACCTAAATATGGAAACTGCTATCATACCAACAAATAATCGGAGACAGAATCTAACACCTGTGTTGCTTTTGTGTAGGATAATGTGATCTGCACGATTGGAAATTTTCTTGATATACTTGTATGGGGTGAAGATGGTATCAATCTGAGTGAGATTAGCAATGTCCATTCAGTTTCCTGCCCAGACATGAGAGAGAATGGACCAAAAGGCTAGAAAGGACGACAACCCTCAAAGAACATATGTCTCTTTTGAAATAATTTCTGGTTTATAAGAGGAGTTAACCAAATATTTTCTGCTGCTCCTCAAATTTAGATACAAAAATGTTAAAAAGTTTACCCATTACTCATCACAGAATAAACCAGTGACAGAAGCAGAGCACATCACTGGAATGAACTGCCTTGCCTGCTTGCAGGAGGAGTTCTGTTCTGGCAGATATCCACTGGGGCTCCAAAAGAAGCCTTTTTCACCATTTTGGAAACTTTATGTAAGCTGTTTTGCTGAAACACTATTTACTCACCATTGCATAAATCTTGCAAGTAGAAGCAAATCAAAATGTGCATGCTTTATGTTTTCTGCCCCTTCTGTTCAGCAAGAAACCAGGAACTTCTTAAAAATTTTAAGCATAGACTACTGCTAGGCTTCAAAGTATTTTTTTGGACCACCCAACACTCACATTATCAGAGTCTTATTAGAAAACATTACAAAGATAACACAGCTCTGAAAAGCAAGTTAGAATATTATACGCTCATCCAGTGTGAAGACTGAAGCTTGTCAATCACTGATACTTTCACAGGAAGCCAGAACAGTAGCACAGAAGGGAGGATGTTTTCAAGAATGTATCTCACATTAATGAAGTTCACTGGATATGGGAGATTAAAAACAAAAAAATCACTTTCCTACTGGCTACTTACACTAGCTTTTCTTATATGTGACAGAAATCTCAACTTTTCCATACATGTCTCGAATTTTACGTTAGTCTCTGTGTTCCTTGGATTTGTCATCATTCTCCTATGGGCATTTTGACTGAAGTTTATGATTTTCTCTAAAGGACATTACATGTTTCTTTACTGAAGTGGTATATAAATGAACAGAGCATCAAAGTGAATGACTGAATATTTAAGAAATCAAAAGCACAGTTTCACAAACACTTAAAGTGGAAATGTATCGCATTTGCAAAACTGTCAAATTCATTATTCAATGTATTTACTTTCCTTTCTGATCCTAGCATCTGCAAACACAAGATTATCATAGCACAACACAGAAAGATAGAACATTACAAACTGCTTTGTTTTTCCTGCAAGACATTACAGTCAGGGATAGGTTAAGTTACATAGGACTGCACCTTTCTCTTCCACAAACGCAGGTCATCACAGATGACAGCTCTGTACAAAGTTGTACAACAGGAAGCTTAAACACAGGGAGATAAAATTTGCACCACAAGCATTCCCAGGGAAGAATAACTCCCCATGGAGAAACAGGAAAACAAAGAAAAAACTGTTATCCCAAGATCTTGCCACCATATGTAAAAAACCCACAAGTTAAACCTAAAGCACTGAATGTTTAAGTGTGAATAAACTTTTTACCAAGTGAATGACTACATTTCATGGCAGTAATTAAAATGATAACATAACATGCAAGAAATTAATGATAAATATGGCGATAAAAGTAAAAACAGAGATTGCAAGGTTTATAGTTACACAGTCCAAAAAGTCCAGCCAAGCAGGGATGAAGATAGGAAACTAGCTCAGAAATGTAGGATGAAGAATGCAATGGTTACAAAGAAAAGGGATGACTAATACGAAACAAAGTAAAAAAAACCAGAGGTTTTCATCAGGAAAAATAAGGTAACAAAATTCCAAATTAAAATTTTGATTCCAGTGAGAATTTTTGGACATAATTTAATTCCTATGATTTATGATTTCCTCAATAGAACTACAGCACTGAGACACTGTTTTTTTATTTAACAGACACTGTATTTTTTATATTAATAGAAAATTATAAATGCCACTGCTATCAGTAACAGTGACTTTCTCTTTCATCAGCTAGTGTTCTGTTGCTGATCAGATGATGAAATCAAGGAAAGCAAATTGCTAAACCAGCTGGAGAAAGCATTTCTAATATGATTTAAAATAACAGCAGCAACTGCAGAAACAGAGGAGCTTTCTCATTTTTTTTAGTTCACTTCCATCTATAACAGCGTAATTTCATTTATGCCTATGAAAAGGGTGTATAAAATCCTTATCTGATACTTATACTAACCATAATTTACCTCCTCTCAAGGGGTAAATTACAGCACAATCCAAATACAGGGGAGAGATGAGATCTTATTTTTCTTGTGTCCTCCCCTGTATTTTTACAGTAGGAAATATACATACACAAATTACGAGAAATCAATATTTTTACTACTTTCCACTCCATAAGTCAAGTAGCAAAATAATTAGAAAAGGGCACCATATCCCACTGTTTGTGGTTTGAATTGACTGAATGAGAGTTTGACAAGTCTAAAAGGCCAGCAAAAGATACACAGAATCTCCCTCATTAGATTTTGCACAACAGTGACTACAGAGCGCTATGAATGCACAGTACTATGAATAATAAAACATCTGTGAATTACATAATGTCGCTCAGTAAGTTCCAGATAGTATGCATATATTAACTCACAAATACAGGCTGGTACTTATTTTATACAAAATCGGCAAAAAAATAATGGTGTTTTTCAAAGGCTCTGGAAGTCCATTACGCTATCCAAACCTCACATACTACTCTAAGGAAAGCGATGCTATTACATTATAATAAAAAATAGACACATCAACAGCTCTCTGTGACAGGTAGCTATATCTTTGGGAAATCCACCAACTTTAATGAAACTTTTTAAGTAAATATAATTTCTTCTTGTACATTCAACTGTCTGAAGTCTACAAAGAACCAAATTAATATGAGGAAGTTTTACATATATTAAGACTCAATAGTGTGACAACACTTCATATTACCATTGAAACACACAGTCAACCTAACACATAGCACTTTATGACCATCAAAAAAACTCTTTCTTTTTATCACTGCAGACTGCACACAGCTTGATTGGAACCACTTGTTTTAGAAGCACTCCAACACCACCACTACCCTGGTGACAGATTATTTTAGGATTTGCATGCTTGCTCTTAGCTTTAATGAAAGATGTGCTGCTTTTTCATTGCTGAAGCCAGGCTTCTTTTTAACTAGCTACAGCAATCTTTTGACAGCATAATACAGAAATGGATCAGTAATTATAAAGGGGAGTCAAAAATCTGATTACTCTAATGTGTATTCTTCTTAATGAACTATTGTTTCAAACACAAGTCTGAGACCTCTAGAGACTTAAATGAATATTACGTTTTAAAAAAACCAACTTTTCTGTCTCTGTGAAATTACCTACTCTTTCAATTAGTAGAAACGCGTCACAATAAAAATACAAAACATGTGTTATTATTCTATTATAGGTTGATACCATTACAAAGGAAAGTCTTTAATAAGGAGTAGCACACTCTTTACCCTCATCTAGTCATACTTTGCATCAGGCAGTTTGCCAGTTTACCACACTGAAACCTGATCCAAAACCCACTAAAGTCACCGAGACCCCTTTTACTTTCTTGAGTCAGAAGTAGGCATTTAAAAAGGCAAATGCTGTTCAGCTTTTCACTCCAGCATACAGCACTCTAAGATCATCTCACAACTGCCACCTCATGTTTTAGCCTCCAAGATAAGTTAGTGTAGAAGTTTATCCAGTGCAAGAATTGAGGCTATAGGATTTATGAAACCCACAGATGGCCTCAAAGTGTATTTAAAGGAGATTTTAATCTTTAATGAAAACAATTTGAGATTGGGTACGTAACCAAAACTCAGGTATGTATTTGATCTTATCCCAGAAATAATTCAAGACAGATCATCCTGGTTACCATATGGACTGTATTTCATTCCTCCTATTGAAAGTAGATCACAGAAGGGCTAAAGCTACTTATGATATTCCAAGCTTACCAGTATTAATTTGAATTAATATAGATAATAGATGAGGAAAGCATGATTGACAGCCATTTCAGTTACACAAAGTACAAATATCTTCAGAAGAATTTCAATGGATTATAAAACTGAGCATCAAAAGATCTAGTGATAATTTGACCTTCCATTTCTTAATATAGTAATACTTCTTCAGGTATCATTATTCACTGTATTTTCCTGTGGGAAAAATAATGCAATATTATTTTCTGCCCTAAAATTAAATGCAGTATTGCAAAGAAGTACTATGAAAATTTGGAAGTGTACACTGAGGTATTGAATCTGTACAACATAAAAAAGTCTGCTGATATGCAAAAATGTGAAATACACACAGTGACTTAGGAATTTAGTATCAGAGGTCAGCCATTGATGTTCATGTCTGGGGACTAGAATTCCAATTGCCTTTTTTTTCCTGGTTATGGCAAATAGGGAAACAACCGCTGCAGCTGCAGAGGCCCTGAGAGACAGACGCACAAGCCAGAGAGATGATACAGATGTCCAGAATCTTCCCACCTGCTGCCTGAATTAACACTGGTTATTGCAAGATGTGGATAAACATCTGTATATCTGTCTAATACTGACACTTAGGGGTCATATTTTTTAAAGAGTTAATCACTGGAGTTAGTTATAGCCAACATTTTTGAAAATTGAGCGCTATTTCATACGTGCACTACAGTAGCTATTGTAATTCTCTCTCGGTGCAGTTCAATATGGCCAGAATATCAGAGATTCAGCATAGTTAGTACTTAGTGCATTGTAAGAGAAAATTTTTACTATATTTCCAATAAATTAGACAAAAATGAAAAGGGTACATTTTAACCCTCTGCCCTCTTTTTTTTGATCATAGTAATGGGAAAAAAATGGTATCCTGAAAATGGCAAATCTGAGATTATTATATTAGAGCTCTCAAGATTCTGATTTTTTAACTTCAACATAAAAAAACACTGCACATGTGCAGATGAAGAGTGTCCCAAAACTTCTTAATATTAGGGCATTAATCAACAAAATCCCATTGACTCTCACAAATCTTGAATAGTATTTACTTAAACAATCCTCATCATATCCTGTAATGTAAGATGTTTGGCATCTAACACATCAGGCAGTCAAGGCACAGTAAGCTAAGGTGACTTCTTTCACTCCACAAAAGCAGGTCAGTGTCATCAGCAAGAATGCAATGCAAGATCCCCAACTCCCACTTCCCAGTTCTATGTAGTAAACCACACTGTTACAGATTATTCGTCTGAAATGAATGTAGCTCACACCGTAAACGCAACCTTTACAGAGATAGGCAATGGGACATATATATGTCCCATTGTATGCATGTATTATACATTAGATATCTAAAACAGGATACCAAGGGAATTCTAGAAAGCTAGTAGATTAAATGGCAATTCAAAAATCTTCCATCTTTTTTTAAGCCTTGCTAGTGTATCATCTTCTCGCATCTCTTACAGTAATGAATTCTATAAAGCAGAGGTCCTGACATTACGTCTGACCCCCCAGAGTTGTAAACCCTATTTTTGGAAAAATCTTTTTACCTTGGAACTTATTGCAGTAAACCACAAACTCAGTCAAAGGTTCTACAAAAAAAAAAGAATATAAAAATCACCCTAATAACACGTATAAAAACAGTACGTAGTTGTCAAAAGTCATCCTACTAGAAATAACTTCTTGAGTGAAATCAAAATCTGTCTAGTGCTGCTCACTGACTGTTCTAATTTCAGTGAGAATGATTGAAAGCAAAGTGCAGAAGGCTGCATGGAAGTGCTCCACAGCACAATACAAAATGAAATTGTGTTATAATTAAAATCTAATACTATATTTAGAAATTAAATGTACATTTAAATGGGAGATTAAAATTTAAACACAGTTTAACAGTATTGCAGCTATGTTTTTACCATTTTATTATTTCACTATTAATGCCAGAAATTGACACCAGTAATATTAGAAAAATAAAGGAAAATTAGAGACTGCTCCAAAAGAGTTTATTTGCTTTAGCTTCCTGCATGCACTTCAGATTCTTTGAGAATGCTCTGATGTCTGTACATAATACAGGTACAAACTTTGCTCAAGAGCTATGGTCAGATTCGTAAAAATATCCAAACAGATTATCTCTGAAAGACAACAAACTGAACTCAACAGATAATCAGCAATTATCAACTCCTTATCACTGCAAGATGCTCAGACCAACTTCACACACTTTCAAGCATCTGAAACACAAGGTGAGCACAGCACGACGTCATGGCATGGCATGGCATGAATTTTACAGACATATGTAACTGTAATATTTGCATTCTCCTTTCACTATTCTCTCTACACTACTCTACCTCTTCATCATGCATAGGAAACACCTGATTAATTACACCAGGATATCTACCCTTTTTATTCCACAGTGCTGCCTACAGCTGCTTGTTTCAGACTCCCTGGAGCTTTAGTTCACAACTTTCTAATGCCCTCCACAGGGACCATTTCAAAATGAGGGGTGGAAGCAGGATGAAGGTGAACAAGAAAAACATGGAGTCTCCCACAGCTTGTCTAGTTTCCTCTTTATAATGCAGGCTCCTCAGGACAAAGCTTATGTATAGCTGTGCTGCTGCCAGCACCTAGTATATAATCAACTGTTTCACAATACTATTGAATTAGTTACCTCCATACCATGTCTTTTTTCCAATTTGTTGAAAGTCTTTACCCACTAACAATGTCAACACATTCACAATTCACTGTTGTGAAACACTCAAAGAAAAACAAATATGCTATCTATATTGAAATCAACATAAAATAATGTTTCGTTTGCTTCCCTCATATGATATTTTAGGAAAAAAAGTAACCTATAATTTTCCTTTTCCTTACATGTAGCATGGTTAAATCTAAGGCATTCTGTTACAAAAGTGCATGGAAATATATATACAAAACTGTCCCATATACGTAATATGAAAATTAATACCTTTTTCAAACAATTTGGCCATTAGCAGTTTATACATGTTAAGTAAAAAACAGGATTTGCTCTGAAAACCAGTTCTCCCAACTTCAGTGAAACAGAGGACCTTAAAGTATTTCTAAAATACCACGCTACTCTTTACAGATCTTTCTATGGAACTCATCACCATGCCTTTTAAACAGTTCACCAAAAAAAAAAAAAAGGATCAAAACATTCTCTCTGACTGAGATAATGAAAACTTATTCTCTGTTTTCACAGGTGAAGCCCCAAACAGATGGGTACTAGTGGCAGACCTTGGAATGAAGACTGAATCTCCTGGCTTCTAGCCCTGCAATAGCTTATACAAGCCTAGCTTTCTGTACCTCTATAGAAATGGCATTGTGAGGTTAGTAAAGTCAAATACATGAACTACCTCCTATCATTAGACGTATCCTAAAGCAAATCAAGTGACATGAGACATTTCTACTTAAACATGTTCCATGTTAACTAACATCCAACTTAAATGCAGAAATGTTTTTAACTTGAACACATTTAATGTTCCTCTGAGATCAAGTGTCTCTGTAGTCTCAGAGAGAGACAGACACCAAAAAGAGTTTCATCCTAAATATTAGAAAACCCACTCGGGCTGACATGAATGGGTGCCCAGAGATGCCTACTTCTCACCATAAAATGTCTCAGTTGTGAAACTATACAACTAGCTTAGATGAGACACCAAGCTTTACAGTAACCATAGCCCACATGTTAAAATCATGCACGTGTAACAGGTTACATGCTAACTCTCCTCTTAGAAGTGGAAGTTGAGGCTGGGGCAAGTCAGGCTACAGTTATCATTACTACCTTTATACTTCCACCATTCCTGCAGCAGTAGATAACAGAAGTAAATCATCATTCATTTAGGAATAAAAAGGAAAAGCGGATGCAAGTTGTATGATTTAGCACTATGCTCACACAGTCTTCTGAGGTTACTCAGTCTATATACCATTCTTTTGCTCATATTTGCTAAAACAAAATTGCTCTGAAAAGTATTCAAAAGTGATACTTTTTTTTCCAGAAACAACAATTGTCTGTGTACAGTTTCACAGTTTAAAGAAAGGGTATTTTGTACCAAAAGCCAATTTAAATTCCTGCTACTTTCCTGAATAGGAACTCTGCAAAATGTAACATAAACAGACGATTAAGTCTGATAACATAGGCTACAGAGCATAATTAGGTTTACCAAAATATTTCAGAACATTTTTATCAATTGTATTTCTCAAAGATAATATATAAATAAATATAGTATTAATATGTATATATAATAATCAAAATATTTTGGAAATTGGCTTGGTTGGCACTTGTAATTCAGAATGGTGTTACTGGGCTAAATTGAGGCTGTTTACATGTGAAAAGTAATCTGATTTGGAAGAAAATTAATTTCAAACTAACTTTGAAAACGTTAACGCCTTCCTTGAATTCCACCACTGAAGACTGCCGAGGGCTCTGTTGTAACTGCCAGGGGACATAGTGATTTTTTTTTTTTCCCATTAGCATCACAACCCCCTTAGAAAGGGCAAAGAACTGCTTTCCTGTGATAGATAACTCTGATGCCATTTCTAGGAATTACAGATCAAAGAAAAACTCACCTCTATAACAGTAATCTACCACGGTATGATGAAGAATATTAATTTGATTGTAGTGTCTTGATATTTTCAGACACATTCTAACTAAAACAAATAGCTTAATTTTAAACAATGAAACTGTGTAGGCATCTCCATGGTGTTAGCAAGGGTCATTCAAGACATTCATCACACAGTACACTCTTAATGTAGACTCTTATAAAATATTGAGAACAATGTAGCGGCTGGAATGGCATTTCACATAATTATAGTGTTCCCTATATGTAATGTCAAAAGTCAAATATAATGTCTGCAAACACAATAGGTTAATTTTTCCCCAATGCAGAGGGAGATAATCTTGAGTTTGTAAGTATGCACAATAAAGACATATTGGAAATTTAAATGTAGCCACTGCATTTGAGAGTACAAAGCTGTCTTTTACTAGATGAGCCAAATTCAGCCAAATTAATGACTCTCAAATGGCAAAATGAGTAATGAGTTAAAGTATGGATTAACTGCTTAATGAAACTTTGCAGAAACAGTTTGTTTAAACTAAATTATATTGTTCACCCTTAGACTAAAATGTAGTCTAGACAGTGGAAGTTTGCTCAGCTTAATCCTTGAGTTCATGTTTGACAGATAGGTTAAGTTAAATACTACTGAGAAGACCATATCTACTTCTCCACCTACATTTAAATTTGCGATTGGCATCAGCGAGAGTGCCTGTACAAACTGTGAGAGTGTACAGTCCCCAGAATTACAACCCTTAAGAAAAGAAAAGAGATCTTGTGCCACACCGCTCCTTTTCCCACTGGTTGCCACTTCCTATATCGTTCCTACACATAATCTATCTAAGTTGTGTTTTAACGACCTAAAGTAGTTGCGTATCACAACTTCCCTGATAGTTTGCTACTGACATATCTTGTTCTTCAGTGGTCTTGTCTAAAACAGACACTAAAATAAAGTGATACTGAAAGAAGAGTTGTCTTTTCTCATACAAGCAGTCTCACTGGGTTTATTTGGCCTGTTCATATGAGTACAGCATGTCAGATTTCGCTTTAAGAGCTCCAACTTAAGCTCATAAAAGGTAGGATAATGAAAGGCATATGGATGGGGTTTTTTTTGTTTTTCTCATCCATATAGGACAACAGCAAACAGAAAGTAAGCTGTCATTTGTCACGAATATACTTTCTCTCCCTCATTCGGACAGAATAAAACCACATTGCCCCACAATGAAGCAGCTGTAGGAGGCAAAGAGGAAAGAAATAGTTTAAAAAAGCTGTATCATCACTTGTAATTTTGGAACTCCCAGTGTCTTGCAAGTTGCTGTCATACAAGAAAAAGTCCTTCATTTGGTCTCCCACTGTTTTGCTGACCTTTCCCTGTTGGTGTTGTAGCAGGAGGCAATATAAAAGTGCTTTTATTCCATACAAATCGCTTGCTGATAAACTCTGTGAAATCTGAAAATTATAATAGTTGCACAATATTTTTCAAGGATCCCCTCTTGGCAATTGCTTCTGAGCAGAAAATTAAATATGTAAGAATGAAATTGCAATGAACACAGAGGACACAATTTTGATTTCATTCCCAGTTGCAGAATAATTTTATTGAAACACAGAATCTGACCAGAGATGCTTAAGATTTCTCTTTACACTTCCCAGGTTAAACTTTTTTTTTCATACTAAGATAATGCCTATATTCAGAAAAAGGATGAAAATTTCACAAATATATTTGCATACATAATGCATTTATTTCTGCAAAATGTTACATGTTAAATATTTTCTGTCATTTTTTCACATCTTTAGGTAAGATTTGCAACTGCTCTGAACTTACAAAATACGGTCAATGGATTGCAGGTATTTCATATGCCATTTCCAACCATCTATCGGAATTAAAGGAAAGGGCTAGAAAGTGCAAAAGAAACCAACTCTATGTCAATTTTTCTGACAAAACTGTTGGTACTAATTTTTGCAGGTTCTTTAATATTCCTAAACAGTGCTTCGCAACTGAGAACAACAGCTTTCTTGGTATCTTTTACATCTTTTTACTTCTCATTCCTGTATGCCTCAACTTTAATTTCCTTTTTCTCTGTATTTTATTAATTTCCACAGGTTTCTTTTACGTAGAATTACTAAAGGTCTCAATGTGTTCTCCTTTCAATGAATTCCAGACTAGCAATGAAGGTTAAATAAACTAAGTACATGTAGAAAACCCAAATCAATTCAGAAATGAAAGAATTGATTTTTTTATTTTAATTTTGCTCATTGATTTTGTTCACAGAAAACAAAATCAATATAGCAGCAGCATAAAGACTTTAAAGTTTGAGAATATATCTCAGTACAATAAAGAGGTCAAAGCCCCTACTGTATCATAAATTCCTCCACTTGGAACTAATTACCACAAGTGGAAAAAAAGTGGCAGACTACCAGTTTTGGAGGGATAAAAACACAGGGTGCGCTAATTCAGATACAAATGCATAACAATCAGAGGAGAAAAAGTGTTTTTCAGCATTGTTGTTCAGGCATTTGAAAAGCCTTATTATGAAGGAAGGCAAGTGATAATATACACTTTAGTTACAAACATAATATAGTTTCCTCCCACAGTTATACCAGCTTTACATCAGAAACTTGAATGGGCTGAAGTTATGCTTTATTGATAAGAAAAAGAACTTGCTGAAAAATTATTAATACCTTAAATATTCTCTTTTGTTGTTCCTTATGATGAAGATGAAGGATATTAACAAATAAATTTTTTAGGATAAAATACTCAGCCTTTCCTTCCTCTAAATCATAAGCTGAGATAATATATAGTGCAATATCTAAATATACATATAAAATAATCATAAAAATTGGTATTCACATGTATAAAATTGGAGTTGGCACTATAGTCTTTGTGTTTATTTGATGTATATAGCTTAATAGTAATTGCAGAGTTGAAGATGTTTTCCCTACATGTGGTTTTGATATTGGCAATTGTACAATCCTTGGCACAACTGTTCTAGTGTAGGGTGACCTAGCCAAGTGAATTAACTTGTGTTTAACAACCAAACTGTGTGTGTATACATGCGAGTGACTGTTGATTTCCCTAATTGCTGGTAGAGTCATTTAGCATGTTTTGGTTTCTTCTCTGTATCTACCTCAGTTTCCTTGCAGAGCTTCCTCTAATTCTTCTCCCCTACTCTGTCCCATGTCCCTATGTAGTGCAAAGATTTTCAAATACGAAGATTATATCTGGATTTCCAGAAATCCAGTCCTGAGGTATAATTTTTTTCTTTGTTTATCTAGCGCATCATCAGGGTTGTTCATTTTTTCAGCAAACCATAAATACTTCCTTGATTCAAATACTGAAAAGTCAATCTTGTTCACACTCATATCCCAGTTACTAATTGAAGCAATCATCTAATAAAATTTCAGTCCTTTCAAAGATGGAACAAAGTACAAAATGGCAATTTTTTTCATTCTATTCATGCTCCTAAATTAGATGGTATTTGATCCTGTTCCTCCAGTTACAATCATTTCTGCTTACCAAACCTTTCTCACATACCATTTCTTTTTCTGGTTTGGATTCTTGACTCTGTTTAATATCTCTCCAAATGCATCCAAAATGTAATCTGAGTCTCTTGTTTTCAGGGTTTTTTTAAAACAATTTCTCATGTTCTTTCAATTTCATTTATTTTAACAAATAGCCTTGCTTTCAAAGTCCACTTAGGTCTGCAGTAACCCTGCCCCCTGGGAATCAATTTCTTAACATGAAAGTAAAGAGAGTTCATGTATTTTGTGATCCAACATCCCTTAGAGTTGGAGTTTCATTTCAGAAGTAATTCACTTACAAGCACATACATTCATTTTACATGATTCCTCAATGTGGCCAGGGTGCTGCGTAGTCTGCACTGTATCCACCTACAAAAAATACAAAAATATGTGTCTGCTTACCAGGATGTGAGTAGGGTTTGGCTAACCTAATCCTGCATCACCGATCTTACAAGTGAGCAAAAATATTCTTCTTCTCTCCCTTAGGTCCAAACATACTCCGTAGTATAGCTACTTTGCAGTGAAAACAGAATAGTGTTACAGATTGTTTAAGAAAAAGAAGGAATGAAGTAGACTATATCCAGAAACAGGATAGTTTTAAATCATAGAGAAACTGTAGGGATTTATATGTTCTTCCTTTTTTTACTTATAATTACTGCAGACAGTTGAAAAATAATGTAAAAGTTTCAGGTATCAGTGACGCAGAATTTTTTTCATTAAGTGATGGGATAAAGAGTGTGGTAAGCCAATAATAATATCAAGTAGTTGAAAGAAGCAAATGATAGGATTTTTATAAGAAAACAGGCAACTCTTCTTTACCCTCACCCATCTCGGACCCCACCAAAGAAAAAGGGAGCAAGCAAGCCATATTTGGAGGGCAATTAACAATAACAATTCTGTGAACACGTGAGTTATTCAGAACGCCAAGTATCAACTATTATGCTATAAGGTGGGTACAAAGAAAATGCAGAACTAGGGGGAAAAGTGCTTTCTTTGAATCACTTTATCAATACGCGTATGAAGGAAACAAGACACTAAAGAGTGTACATCTACTGATAAACAGTGAAGGTTGCTGTCCAATTTATTCTTCAAAAACAGCTCTTAAAATATCACTCAGAAACAGGTCATCCACACAAAAAAACATTAACCCATTATGTGTTGGTTACATAACATATTTGGTTGGCATTCACCAGACAGTCTTTCCAACTTTTCTAGTAATTTTTGTATTATTAATAATTTGTTTAGTTTACATCTTTAACTACTAAGTCTTATTTTTCCAACATTTTAATGAATCACTTCTATCACACATATGCAAAGTTAAAACCAAATTACAGAATTGTAAGATAGCAATGTCGAGCATCTCTACAAAGCAGCTTTTTCTCTATGAACATAATCCATAAAAGACTCCCAAATGTCCTCAAATAAGTAACGTCTGTTCCTCAATCTAAATATGATCCTCCTACAAGAAGCCATCTGAGACAAGCAAGCAAAACATTCTGCTTTGGTTGCAGAAGAAATATATTTACGCCTCAGTAAAAATTCTTCATCATCATCAATCCAATTATATGCAAATTTCCCTATTCAGTTTCCACTCTCTTAACTTGACTAAGCAGCAAAAATGCTAAATTGCCAAAAAAGTATTACAGAAATATAGGTAATTCATCTATAAATATCTATCTTGATTGATCTGTCTCTCTACATATCATTTCAGTACATTGAGTATCTCAAAGTTGTTAACTTCAAGAGTTGTTAAAATTCATATGAAAATAAACTTTGCTAACTTTAAGGAGAGCACGTACACTGGAATAGCAGGACTTGTCCATTACACAATCAACAGGGATGAGGTAACGTGTATTTTAAACATCTTTCTCCAAGATACAAACACAATTGTGAGCAATGGGTGCAATCATAAGATATTTCTGAGGTCAAAAAGGTTCATAAATGTAGCAGATTTTTTATATAATTAGAGATCTCTTCTATGACAGATACTCGTGCTGTTTTTCAGTTAACAAATCAAATCCTAATTCAATGCAAAAGAAAAGATAAAACAAGCAAAACCAACTACCTGACGCATAGTAGACACTGTGTTGAATCTTTATATCAAAAATGCAATACATTATATCTTCACAAATTCAAATATTCAAGGTGGTCTCGGTGTGTGTGTCTATAGTATCTGCTGAGGTAATATAAAAAGGGAAGGATGACCATGCAATTTGCTGTGCCTCTTTACATCGGATCTCAACGAGCAACAAAGTTTGTACCACTTCCAATCTTAAGCATACACTATGCAGGCATAGAGAGCAAACTGGTGGAGGACCTTGCATCTTCATTGCAAATGCTATGCACCACATGACACCCCAAAGACAATGGCTCAAAAGGATCAGTGATGCACTAGAATATGTCCAGCATGACTTGAGTGAAATTCACACCCAAAAATACCCTTCCTGTGCTCTGTATCATTAATGTAGATGCATCCATACATATTAACTGATGAAAAAATTAGAAAATTCTCTTTTTCCCTTCTCTAAATTTCTGTGAAATGAGCTTCTGTTTTCCTCACTTTTCTATGGCAGTTGAAGAATCTTGCTAATTTCCAGGAAATTTATATTACTGTCTTGTTCCTCCTGCCATTTCCCAGCATGAAAATGCACATACACCAAAGAGTTAAATGAAGAAATGAGAGTCACTAACTCAGTTTTTACAAGCAAGCTGCTTGCAGTTCTCCACTAACCCAGTCCATAATACTGAAATACAGGCGTGGAAGTTTCTTGCTACATATTGAGACCAGTTTCTGTGTATCATAGGCATAATCTCATGTATTTACTTGCTAGGTTACAATTTTCTTGCATGAATATTTCAATGGGAAATCTGTTCCAGAATTTCACTGCTGCAGTATATAAAAATTATTATAAAAACAACCCAAAATTTATTCATGAGTATTTTATCTGTTTCTTCTTTTTCCTTTACTTATATATTCATTGCCATTGGGAAATGAACTTTTAGTATCAGTGATATATATTTGTTATTATGTGTAATTATTTTTCATTAAATAAATGAAAAGCCACACTTTAACAGAGTATAGATGATCACAGCCACAACATACTGCTACAAACCCAGAATGATTAACTTCTGCAAGCACCTTATCACTGACTTTTTTTGCCACTCATCTCACTTGATTCTTAGCACTAAATCTGTGTCTATAAATATGTTATGATTGCAGTATACATTATATATTGATCTGATTGATGTGTGTGTATTACTAAAAATTCGAGACATTACAAGTTTCTGCAACATTCAATGTGTCTTAAACGGAACTGAAAGGCACAACATGCTAATTTTTGCCCACTACAGCAAATGCCAGACAAAAATATATCTCCATAGTTTTCCTGTTACATTTCACAAGATGCTTTTAACCTATTTTTAAAACTTCTTTTACACACACAACTTCATTTTCAGTTTGTGACAGAAATTAAAATAGGATATGGGGAACAGCAGGATGTGTATTGAATATATTACCTTAGAATATACATGTTGAATAAGGAATACTAATTCTCTTAAACAAACAAAAGAAAATGAATCAGTAAATAAAATATTCAATATCTTTATGTTGTACTGTTTGTACAATATTTTTTAATCATTAAAGGCCATATGTAGGGTAAAAAAACAGGCAAACTGAAACTATGAAAAGTTTGTCTCAAGAAATGAATGAGGACTGCTACATGTGACCACAAATTGATGCACAGATTTTAGTCATTAGAATTTCTGGAATAGGTACAGTCTAATTTACTATAAGAAAACCTATTAATAATCTTGATGATGAAAGTTTAAAAGTAAAAGTTATTAAAGAAATCAACTTATAAACGTAACGTACCTAGAATTAGTATACAGTTTAACATGACTGTATTCTTATTTAATGTCACTTAAATTCAGTTGGTCATATTCTTAACTATTTTGCATCAGCTGAGTCTAGTTTTGCAACATCATTATGGCTATTGCTGATGCCTGCGTGTTAGGTAAAAGGTAAATCAAGTCCATCAAAACTAAGCTTTCTGCTTCGTAACAAAATCAGATAAATAAACAAATTACCATTTACAACCCATCATTACAAGCATAACATTGATAAAATAAACATGTATCATTCATTATCTTTACAACTCTCTGGTTTATTGATTTCCTGCTCACATTATGCCTGTGAACAGATTTTGAACCTTTAGGCCTCTGGCGAATCCCACCTGTTCCTATTATTAGGATATTAGGATTAAGTTCTATTCATAGTCACACTTTGCAGTAATATGGTGATGTATTGACTACTCTTTATGCTAAGCACCAGAGGGTTGCTGACTCACAAAGACAGTGGTTAGAAATGGAAAGACTATGTCCATGCCATCACCCTGAAATTAATTCATTCATCCCCACCAACTAAAGAATTTATATCTTAGAATGCAAAAAAAAATCACGTATACTGAACTATTTAGCAATCAGTTCTTCCTAAAAAAACCCAATATGATGTAAATTAAACACAAAAATTAAAATGTAAAATATCCCATGTAACTCTCATACACTTTCACACAAGCACTGTAATAATAAAATTTTGCACATTTAGTGCTATTTACTACAATGCCTTGCAGTTCCTGAAGCACAGAACTGTCTTCATTAAAATCCAGTATAATGATGTTATTGTTCTATTTTCAATACATGTGCATTGACTTATTTCAGGTAGACAACATTCAGAAATATAACTTGCTAATAGTTTTTTGAAGGCATTGCGTGGAATAACATAGGATTAATCTACCTAAAAAGTCTCCATAATGCAAACTTCCATATGGTTTGCATATTACTTCCATAATATATTGATTCAGATTCTGTCATCTTTCCCTGTTGAACTACTGCATTAATACAACCTTGTAAGAAGCACTATAATTATAAGAATGCTACCTATTTAAGTTATTTGTTACAATGTTAAGCCAGCAATACCGAACTTTCTTGAAAACTGAGTAATATTGCCATGTCAAGAAAAAAAAAGGCTCACAGAATAACAGAACAGCAAGTACTGACATCATTAGATGCCTCTGATGCTGCAGACCTCACACCGAGAGGTTTGTGCTGCTCTTTAAACGGCTTACAGAACGTAGCTTGATCTTGGTGTAGATAATGGTACTAGTAGTTTAATTCATCATTAAGAAACCAAGGCATGAAAAGCCTGGCCCACATTTTGTTGTCGTTGCTTTTTTTATTTTTTTCCCTTTTCTTAGGAGTACAGGAACTTACTGGAAGGAAAATATCTGTATAATTCTTTTTCTAAACTGATTAAATTCCATCTCAGAACTAGTAAGATATTTTTACATCACCTCATACTTCCAGAGGGTTGAAATCTTTTTTTCAGTTTCTAAATGTATAGTGTTACATTGCTTGCTACTATATCATCATTGTTCTTTAATAATGTTTGCTTGTATTTATAGCCAATATGTTTATGAAGAGCAATCAAACCTCTCACCACTTACATTCTTAAGACTCTGAAGTACATATAGCAGTGGCTTAAAACCAGATGGCAGGAATAGTTACCACCCTCATCCATCTGCTCCACCCTTCTGATGGACATTAAAGGCTTTACGGCAGGGTTATATGATATGCCTATGAATGAGCTCATGTATTATTGCAGTCCCCAGCTGGGTGTATTAAAGTAAAAGAATTCCAGTTTTGGTTTACCTTAATATACCAGGCAGTGGTTTACAAAGTGGTTCAAAGGAGGTCCAAGTAAATGCTTTGAGGACAGTAACAGCTTCTACCATCCAATTTCAGCCTGCCACAGCATGTCTCTCAGAACCTTAAGTCTGAATAAGCAAAGCCTTGCTAGCTGTCTCTCACACAGCTAACTATATTCCATGGTTATTAAACAGCTCTTTCTGGATCTCTAAATGTAAGCTTAATTTTTCCTGAAAATGGTTGACCAGAATAATGCAATGATTTTTCAGATGAAGTCTCATAATTGACTTCTTGAATGACATGAATATGTCTGTTTCTCTCACAGCAGCACACAACTTGATGCAGCCTTATGTTGCACAAACAAATTTGCCTGTGTCACACTGGTGCTCATAAGAACTCTGCCTAATTCATTAAATCCTCCTCTTTTTCTACTGCTTCCATCTGATGATTTCCATAATCTGAAATTACAACTGAATTTAGAACTTATAGCCTTGTTCTCACAATTGTATTTTGAGTTGTTAAGTTTTACTTTAATTGCTACAGTCTAAAAAGTTGTCTAGTCTTTCATCTAGTATGGTCTAATCCTCACCCAAACTCATGATGTTTATTGTATTTGTTTCATAATCAAGTTTCTTTATTACATTCGCTTTCTGTGCACAAAGATTCATATATAAAGCAAACTCAGTCTTCAGACTGATGTTTGACTTCAGTGAGCAACTTTCCCTCTATTTACAATGCTTACCTTGCAACACTACCTTAGTCTCATTTTTAGTGAATTTCTTACATATTTTGTAATTCCTCTAGAAATCCCCATCTTCCACAGGTGCACAAATAATTTCCCAGGTGGCACAATATCAACTGCTTGCTGAAGTCCAGAGAGATTACTAAATTTTCTTTATCTAGGAAATTGGTTATCTTTTCAAGGCAAGTATCAGATTGGTTTGTATGAACCCCTTTCAGTAAAGCCATTTTCAATTTCCATTTTATCCTGTCTTCCTTCTTCCTTTATGTCAGCAACTCAATTTTTTCATATAAATTCTGTTCTACAGTTTGATAAAAAATAAGGTGACACTTTTAGACCTTTATCCCCTCTTTTCCATCTTCCCCACTACTTAAATATAAATACTTTTTTTGCTATTGTCCATCAAATTGGCACCATTTTTGCCCTAACAGTTTTATTTACAAGAAGACTTGGGATACTTTGTTATATATCACTCAGAATTCTGTGATGATGCTTATCTTCTCATCCTTGACTTAGAAACATCAGACTTCAAGCTTTGCTTTTATCTCAGACACTTCCACCTTTTTCCTCCCGTGTACAACATTACCGCCTTTGTTTAAAACTAAGGCAAAGTTTTAATTTCATTTCTGCATCACATCTACGTTATCTTTCACTGCTAAGCATAATAATTGTCCTGCTTCTCTCTTGTTCTCATTTTGTTAATATAGCTTAATAAAGTTTTCTTTTAATCATCCCTTTAATATCTATCTCAGTTGATATTTGTCAGCCTTTTATCCCTCTACTGACCACACCCCTATAATGTACCTCTCTGTCTGACTTCCCTTCTCCCTTTTGTCATTGCATTTTCCCGATCTTGTAATTATTCTTTAAAAAAAAAAAAAATCCTTTCATGCCTGTACACAGAACTAACACTTGTGCATCTGAGTTTCTGAGAAGGTATTTAAGACATTGTACCTCACAGACATGAGTACGAAAAGTATTTCCATCTCACCTTCTCCACCTTCCGCCTACATGCCAGTGGCTCTACAGTTATTGTCTATGCCTAATACCGAAGGCCAATGCTGAAGAGGATAAACCGCATAGACAGAACAGGGAATGTACTTCTCAAAGTCCCAGAATTAATCTGCCTAAAGGCAAAATTTCTATGTTCTCTGTCAGTGATCCTTTGTCACTTCAGACACTGTATTACACTTGCTTATAATTTCTCCAGTCATCACACAGTATTCACCAAGAGAGAAAGAAAATAAAGATTGGCAAGATTTTGGTGACTATTACATAGAAACACTGAGGTGAATGGCAAATACAAAATTTTTTTAATCAATTTTTAAGATGTTAATAACAGTTTTATTTTCAAGGAGACTTTTTTAATCACTACCTAATCTATAATCTGCATGGAATTATACCTGTCAATGAAATTTTTTGCTTACTAAGGTCTTCATTTGTACATACAAGGCCAAAGAGGACTTCTAGAGAAATATTTTGAGAGACAGAAGCATTATTCATTGAATTAAATGCTTTATAGATATATATAAAACATACTGCTATGACGCAGCAGAAATAGCAAGCTGATACATTTATTGCTTACTTTGCAACGTGAAGTATTTTTTCTCTCATGGGTACAACAGACTTCACAGGAATGCTTTACACTTCAGTCCCTTAGAGACACTGGGACAGAAATCCTTGTTCAATATAAACCCTCCTACTATACCTGGGGTGTGACAGGCTTCAGGGGCTTCTCTTTTCCCCTCACCCCATGCCTGCCCTTGCTTCAAGCAAGAGATTTACTAGAGAGGAGAATAAATGCAATAATGTTACTTGGAGCAGAGACTCTGTCAGAGCAGCAGGAGACACGTTCCCGGGTAGAACTCCAGCCATCAGGCAGCAGAGGATTATGCCAAAGGCACAGTAGGGGTCTAAAGGTAGAGTCTCACAGGGCCACCAAAACTAAAAGAAAAAGTAATGGGAAGAAGTGAGAGGAAAAGATGTAAGGGCAGGCTGGGTTTAACTGCTTTATACAGGATCCTTAGGCAGGAAATGGCTAGGACAGACCTACCAGCCTTAGTATCAAATTCCAAACTACTATTAGGTATCACTCACCCTAGAAAACTCACTGATCATGGCAACACCCCACCTTGTAGGGATGATGCAGTAAAAAAGAAAAAAAAAAATAAAATTAAGCAAGATCACTATGAAAATGTCAGAAGACAAAGGTAACGATTTCTACCTGTCTATCACCAGTTTGAAAAGAAATGTCTGAGTAGGCACAGGCTGTATCTTTTAGATGGGCATAGGTTCAATGCACTATTTGAACAGATCACATAAAGCCTGGATATAAAATACAGGTTCATAAAACAAAATTATGTAAAGATGAGTGTTGTTCAGCAGACAGAAACCGAAATTAGGTTTCCAGAATCCCTTTTCAGGTGTGCCTCCAAGTTGTTGTCACAATGTTTGTAAGACTTATAAATTCTAGGTTACTCAATACATTCATCTAAATACTCATTAAAGTCATGTTATGGAAGCACCACAATGATGAGCTAACTTTAAAAACTATACAGTAATCAGATACTGCATTATATGCATGCAAAATACTATGGAATTTATTACACTGACAGTGTAAACCTGTTTATATTTCAACTGTTCACTTTTTCTTAAACTTAAGTTCAAAAAAAGAGGGATTTTTTTATGTATGTCTTGCCTTTCAAAGAAAACATAAATTCTATGCTTCTAAATAAGTTACAACTTTTGAAGTCTTTCATCAATGAGCAGTATGGTGTTCCCTAACAAATAAGAGCTTATTCCAAAGTCTGTCTTATGAGCACAGTGTGGTAGACTGGTTTAATTAAAGCCAGTCAAACTATCATAAGGAATTTACATTTTGCAAATAATTGCTTTTTCTTCTCTATTCACTTTTTGATAATGGAAATAGAGAAAGTTGTTTTTATCTTTATTATATGATGTAGAATAAAGAAAAAAGAAAGGAAAAGGAGCAGTTAATGAAGTGACCCTTAATTTCTTAGACATCCTTTTACATTAAACCTACAATGACCAAAATTAAGATAGATTTGAAAGCAGTTATATATGTGAAATTGTCATGTGTCCACATCAGGCTAACAGTACACATCTGAAAGTAGATGAACAATAGAATGCAATGAAAGTTGCATTCAAATATTTGTGAGATCATTTAAATTACCTCACATTAGATTGCACTTTGGTGATCCAAACATAGCATATTTTACATGCTTACAGATGTTAGGTGACCACTAATCCTTTTGCTCATAAATTCCTCATCACAAATAAATTTATGCCCGGAATTGCTACATGGGAATATGGAATTAACACTACTTGCTGTATTCATTTAGGGTTTTGTGTTGGGGTGGGTTTTTTCCCCTTTTTTTTCAAAAATATAAAGTACCTTTTTTGAGTGAAATAGCAAAATATTTATTATAGTACCCAAAAGTAGTCTAAAGTGTGTCTCCACTTTCATATTACATTACATCTAATATGCAGCGTGTGTATACTGTGAAAATTTCTCTATCAAAGTATGTTACAAAAGCATAGTCCAGTTTATTTATACATAGCTGCCCCTACTTAGCATATTACCAATTGTAGTAATCAATAGTAAGACAGGTTAAAACTGCTACCCCATATCTTGGGAGGAGGGCAAATAATAAAAAACATTTTTCTGAAGAGTCTTCCGGAGACACACTTACACCTATGAAACTATGATTAACCTGGCTGGCAGCAGAGTACACCAGCCAAGGCTGATAGGTGAAAATTCTAGATATTTATTTGTGGAGATTTCTATTTCACATACAAAGATGGCTCAGAAATCAATAACTGGTGCATACTTCAAGTATATTATAATTGGGTTTCTGCATCACAGTATAACATTTTATAAATGAAAGACTTCTCTCTCATTTCAAACAGCAAGAGTACTGAGCTGATTTCATCTTAAAATATGCAGAACCTTTTTCCTGATGACTTTTCAGTAGTTATTTCTTCTAATTTGAGTTCTACTTTGGTAGACAAACAGAAAAGTTTACGTAGAAATTTCTAAATTATTTTGCAGGACATCTTTCTGTAGTTAGCTGTCACACACTAGTGGAAATTCTGAAAAACAGCCAGCATGTGATAAAAGAAAAAAGTGAAAGTCCAACTATCATTTTTCCCCATTCTTCTATCTACAAATTACATGGAAATACCAGCTCTGTAAACTAGACAGAAACTTGCTAGATATACACAGAAACCACTCAGTCATTGTGCAGTTATTCCAGAAGTCTCAATATTTCCACTTAGGAGATGATAATTTATTCTTTCCCTGTGAGAAGTACAGCAGCAGAACCGTACTTAAAACTGCCTATTTACAAAATATTTGGAAAAATTGTGCAACTACTGAGCAGAATTAGAAGAAGCCATTTTAACAACTAAAGCTTCTTCAGATTTCATTATTTTCAAAGCTGTGAGATGGTTTAGCTTCTTCAAGAAAATGAGACACCTTTGGAGTCCTTTTTCTTAAAGCCTACAAGTCATGTATCGGGAGGAAAAACATTTAGTGGTTGTGCTCCAACTTCTAGCTTTCCTAGAAAAAAAACAAATACATGGCTTAAGTCCATGAAAAAAACTCTGCAGGAAGGAAAATACTTCAGCTGTCTCCATGTATGAGGCAGGAAGTTGAGAAATCCAAGGCTGCAGATTTTTTTGCTTGGTCCCGCTAAATTTAAAATACTGCAAATTCATTTTGAGATACTGTAGAGGGACTAAGAAGAAGGAAAATAACTCTGACAGGTTTTAGTATAATAGAGTAGCTAAGCTGTTTTTTGGAGCAGACTACCTAATAAGACTGATTCATTGCGTAACATGCATAAATATTTTGTTTAATATTTTTATCAATGATCTGGATAAGGACATTGAGTGTTCCCTCAGCAAGTTTGCAGATGACACCAAGCCGGACGGGAGTGTCGATCTGCTTGAGAGTAGGAAGGCTCTGCAGAGGGATCTGGACAGGCTGGATTGATGGGCCAACTGTATGAGGTTCAACAAGGTCAAATTCTGGGTCCTGCACTTGGTTCACAACAACCCCATGCAACACTACAGGCCTGGGGAGGAGTGGCTGGAAAGCTGCCCGG
>Ga0065711_1001275_pt1 | contig 90124 bp, 62 predicted proteins | sample Hoacrofraction12_FD_59098 | JGI IMG/M metagenome (GOLD analysis project Ga0065711, IMG submission 59098) | Hoatzin crop microbial communities from Cojedes, Venezuela - Epithelial fraction 12 v2 (version 2) | ecosystem: Host-associated > Birds > Digestive system > Esophagus > Crop | place... | reverse complement strand
CCCCCCCCGCCAAAGCAGGGTCACCTACAGCAGGCTGCACAGGACCTTGTCCAGGCGGGTCTTGAATATCTCCAGAGGAGACTCCATAGCCTCCCTGGGCAGCCTGTTCCAGGGCTCCGTCACCCTCAGAGCGAAGAAGTTGTTCCTCGTGTTCAGGTGGAACTTCCTATGCTTCAGTTTGTGCCCGTTGCCCCTTGTCCTGTCACTGGGCACCAGTGAAAAGAGTCTGGCCCCATCCTCCTGACACCCACCCTGCAGATATTTATAAGCATTTATAAGATCTCCTCTCAGCCTTCTCTTCTTCAGGCTGAACAAGCCCAGCTGCCTCAGCCTTTCCTCGTAGGAGAGATGCTCCAGTCCCCTCATCATCCTGGTAGCCCTTCGCTGGACTCTCTCCAGTAGCTCCTCAGCCCCTGGAACAGCTGATGGCTCCCATCATGGCAAATGTACACAGATACAGCAGGTCAGGAGCAAGGCAGTGTGCCTGCGTGTGCACAGACACGTCTTAAAGGAGGGAGCAGGACTGGCTGCAAACTCAAATTGAGAGTGATTGGGACATATTGTGCCGGGATGCTGAGGTACATGCAGCAGCAGCCGTCGGCAGCTCTGCATTCAGCCCTGAGTCACACAGGAACCAGCCTGGGGAGCAACTACCAGAATACAAATGGCAAGGAGTTTCCCATCAAAAACCCTCCAAGTGTTTATCTCCCCCACTTAGGCTTGGGAGGATCCCTGCTTCTGCTTAGACAAGCAAAGCCTCAGCAGAGCATCTCCTGGGGGACCCAAGATGCTGGAGAGGAAGTGTCCAGTGACACGAATGAATCGGGGGTGAGCAGCAGCCACCGCGGGACCGCAGGTTTGCCCTGCCAGCCTCACCCTGCTCCCCTGGCAGCACTCGTGACTGCAGGAACCACGCTCCGTTACGAGCAAGCTGTTCCTCTAACTCAGCCCTCCTGACTCCTCTGCTTAAGAAGATTTTCCTGAGTGTGGGACTTTGACTAGCCAAATGCACTCTTAAATCTGATTTCAATCCTCTAGCTGCCACTGCACCACTCCCTGCAAGCCCAGCCTGGGCCACTGAGAGCCACAGCGCAGAAAGAAAGCCCTGAACCACAACCTGCTCCAAAAACCAGGTCTGCAGCACTAACAAGCTCCCCATGCCTCGATCCTTCCCCCTGCATCCTCACGCACACACGAGTTTTTTATTCTAGCAACCCCACAGACTGCCCTAGGACTGAAAGGGAAAACATAACAGCAAGTGCACGCCTAGATGTTCATTTTGTATGTGCTGACAGTCTCACTTTAATCCTGCTTTCCACGTTTAAGGTGTTAATGGGAACCTTGATGCATTTCAGAGGGAACACACACGGATAGAAGATAGATGCGTGAGTCTAAAACCCTGCTCCCACATTCCACATCAAGTGCCAGATTTGTTTATATCCATATGATACAATCTCCATAAAAGCAATCAACCACCACCAAAAGGAGATGTTTCAATATCTGCACAGCCTTCACATGGACGAGGCATTAGTTTGCTTTTATGATGCAGAATAATATAATGGATTCCTTCCACCAGTTCCCAAATGTTGTTATTAAGTATTGCTTCTCTAATAAAATATGCTGCAACATGCAGTAGTAGTACATGATGTGGCATTTACTCAAGTCTTTCTCTATATAGGACTTGCTGGCTTTTAAACAAATCTGTCTCTTCTATGCACTACAGAAGCACAAGATGAGTAATTATGTTCTCTGCTTAATAATGTTTTTGCACTGGCCAATTTAACAGCTAATCTCCACAAACCTCTGAGATAGTCCCCCAGCAGCTACATTTGCATGTTGTAATCAAGTCTTGCTATTAAATCATACTTTGCAACAATAGCTGAGCTGTCAAGTACAAGCAGCGGCTCTTGCACTGGCACCTTGCAGGCGAAAGCCCTGGACAAACACGCACAAAGCCACACTGCTCCACCAGCTAAGAGAGCATCCCTTCACACTTTTGGGAGCTCGGGGATGACTGCACCCACCACGGATCTCGGGACAAGCATCCTTTGTCTCTCTCCACTTTCTGGAGTGGCCAGGCAGCTTGCAGGTTGTTTTCTCTGGGCCTGCATGCTGCTCTCTGCAGTGGTGCAAAGCCAGACTGGTTTGCCTGCTGTGTTCTGTCTTACTCCTCAGGCTGCTTTCTATGCCATCCTTCAAAAACTGAGCACCCCGGGTGCTGCAGAGAGATCCCCTCGTTGCAAAGGCCCCCCCTTGGCTGTGCAGGCAGAACAGCTTGTGGAGCCGTGCTGTGAATCAGAGCACTGCACCCTTCAGGGTTAACTGCAGCCCTCGAAAATACGCTGCCCAATTTTCCAGTGTCTTTGCTGTACAGTACGGCACATAGATGTGGCTGAAAGAGAGGGCAGGCCAACACTCGCTAAGTGTCCCTGTTAGTGTCAGCGTACTTTGGCTGTGGAGCCTGGCAAAGGCTGGTGTGACACCCAGCATGAAGCTGATGTTTGATCTTCCTCTGCTGGCATCTACCAGGGACTGATCCCCTGCTCTGCACTGTCCCATTCACCCTCCCAAAAACTCATCCCCAAAGAGACCCAGAAACACCAGCTGAGCTCGGCACCATACTCCTGCTCCTGCACATCCACTGAAGCAACACGTCCCTTCTCCTTCACTCTCCCACGACTCTTGATGGGGATAGGGACCGCAAAGATCTGAGCAGCCCAAGTGCATCTATCAAACGCCTGCACCAGGAGGCAATCCCTACGAACTCCCTGCAGCAAACACCACCGCACCGGTCCAGGCTGTTACCGGCAAAGAAAACTCTTACTCTGAACCAGATTCTATGTCTCTGCACTCCCCTGCTACACATTGCAAACATGCAATAAGGAGCAGAGCCCTTGTTGAAGTCTGCCTTTTGCAGCAGCCATATCACGAGGCAGAGTTTCACCACGGCGATGCAGATCAGCTGCAGCCCGGCCGCGCTGATGATGTCTTTCTGTCCTAATGATTCTTCCTACGCACTAGCACAACATTTATTTCTACCTTGCCCTGTACTTCCCATTTATCCAGAAATCTGACAAGGTCTCGTTCCTTTTAACATGGAGACAGAGGGAAAGGAGAATTTCTTGCTGGAATTGGCTCGCTCTGCACAACCAGACAGATCAATCTAGATTCAATCTGTCTCACTAATTGTTGGGGGCTGGAAGTGACCCCAGGCTGGCCCAGCTGGGAGCGTGTGAGCGAGCATGGGCAGCCTGCTCCCAGCCTCTCCTGCTTTACGCTGCAAACAAGTCACCCCAGACCTCTTGAAGTAGGGTGGACCCTGCCTGCTCCCCCGTAAACCGGACACTTGTGCCCAGCCCCACGTCACCAGGCAAATGGCACCGCAGCAGACAGTGCTGTCTAGCAGCAAGACTGCAAATGAGCACTGAGCACAAACAAAACATTAATAAGATGACTTCTCCAACAGGTACCCTGTTTTACTGCAGCAGAGCGCTCTCTCCTCTCTAGGTCCTGTTTGATCACAAAGTCTTTCCCAGGGTACTTCCAGTGGGGACAAGCCAATGTGACCTTTCTTACCTACCAGGACAACTGCACGTGTAACTGACTGCTAACCTGATTATGTTGAGATGAGTAGGGTTTGCATCAGCTCTTTTACTAAATCAAGATGTTCAGCCCGGACTGTCTGAGCAAAATGAGGTTACACCAGAGATGCAACACATACAAGGGCTCTGCCAGGGCCAGCTTTCACCAGGCGAGTGCAACAAGCAGACAGGATGCCGGTCTCTGCTTGGCTCAGTTAGCGATGGAAACCAACACCTACCAGCAGCCCAGAAGCAGGCAAGAGCTCTGCGGAATGAGGCAGGATCGAGCCGCAATCTGATCAGTGACATCACTGCAGTGTTCAAGCACCAAAGTTAACAGAGGAGCAGGAGGGCAGAGAGCAAGGAGAGAGGGGAGGGAAGTGGGGGACACCAAGCTGCTCAGCTCATCAGAGCAGTGCCAAGAGCAGCACGGCCCCACAGAAGCAGTAAATCCACACAAGACCTGACCCAGGCTAAAACCCAGGCAGGGCTCTGCACTGTGTGTGGCAGGTGATCGCGCCCAGGGCAGCAGAGCTGAACCACCTCCGCTTTTCAGTAACTGTGACTTGAGTGGCTACGATAAAAGTTCACTTCCCTCTATTCCCTTCCGTTTGATGATCACAAAGTGCTTTATAAATGCTAATAAAAACGTCCCAGAGGACTCTTGCTCTTTTCTGCTTTACAGCCGGCGGTGGAGCAGAGACAGACGACGTGACTTGTCAGAGACCATGCAAGGGGCTCCGAGTTGGGACCTGACACTAGACCTCCTGCTCTGCGTGTGATGACCTGGTGAGGTGTCCAGTGGGGTCACCAGAAAACAAGACATTTCCAGAAAGACCAACAGAGGCAGCAAAACTTCGAGGACATCGTGGCCAATAATGATACTGCTCATTTAAAGGTGCTTCTGCTCATCAGCCCCATGTTAGATGAGACAGGTGAAGGACACAAAATTTAAGATGCTCAAAGCTGATTTTAGAACCATCTCCCATTAAAATTAATGGAAACATTAATGCAAAGTACACTCAGCTCCACAAGCAGGCTCTTTCCAAGCAAGATCTTTCCATTAACTTGAAAGGAAGTTGTGCCCAAATCCTCTTACATTGCTGGGAACGTCTCAGACGATACAGGCAAAGCCAGGTTACAAATCCATTAGGCTCCAGATTGGCTAATGCATGGCAAATTGATAGAGGTGACAGTGCTAAGCTGTAACAGGACCCCCACTCAGGGTGACCTTGACACTGCGAGGAGCTGAGCACACAAAACACGCTTGCGATTCAAAGCTCCTTTTTTCGATGGAGAAGAATCAGGGAGGAGTGGAGGGAGCAGAGTCCATTGCCAGACTGATTTACTTGCTCTGAACTGTGGAAAAACAGTTGAAAAACCACCAAGATCCAGAGCAAAGCATGGCAGTAGCTGGAAAAGTAGAACTGCTCACCCTCACTGCTCGGGAGGGGGTGAGGAGAGATGCTTCCTCTCTTACCTTCTGATCTGCAACGACATCATTTCAAGCAATAAGGTACACTGAATGCCCAGCTCGGCAGAGCACTTGGAGAGGGGGCAGGACTCAAAGCAAATGTCCTGTTCTTCCAGGCCCAGCAGCTGGCAAAACCCAGCTTTGCAAAGAAGTGAGCAGGGCCAATGCAAAGCTGATCCTTTACATTAACACACAGCAGTTTGCTGGGAATTTAGGACTGGGAGAATTATTGCAGCAGCTGACCTCCTGTGCCTGGAGGGCTTCAGGTAGCTACCACTCCGTTAAATCCACTGACTCGTACAGTCTGAAACACCTTCCAGAAATGTGCTTGCCCTTGAGAGATGAAGAATTCCCTGGTCTTCTCTTGGGACATTTTGCCAATGGTTAATCTCTCCTGCCTTTCAAATGCATGCTTTATTTCTAGTCTGAATGCTTCAGCATTCAGCCAGTAGCTCTTTACGGGAGAGCAGTCCCAGCTGGCTGACAATCCAGCTTACATTGCTGATCCCCTGGGGAACGAAGGTACTTAGTGCTGAACAGACTGTTGAGGTCCTGCCCATGGCAAACTGAAAGCCCTCGCTCTCTCCAGGCAGAAAGCACAGATCAAACAGCAGGTTGGTGAGTGGGACTGGAAGGTCTATCTCCAAGCAGAACATCCGTCGTCACCGCCAGCACAACACATGCTCCAAGTACTCAGCACCCCCTTCATCATCTGTGGTCTTACTCCACTGCCTGCCACTGCATGCAATTTACCACCGTCAGTTTGGACCTAAAGCACACCCTAACAAAGCAAAAGAAGATGGCACATGCACTTGCCCGCTGGTCGCAGTGCTCCCTGCTTGTAACATCACAGAGTGGATCACAAAACCTAGACCTGTCAGAGAAATTGCTTTGTACCACGACTATAATTGAAGAACACAGAGACCAAGCCAAAATAAGGACTCCTCTCCATATTTGTTATGAAAAAGTATGCCTAAAAATCCTGCTGGGAGAGGGATGGCTAGGGAATCTGGTTATTTTCTAGCCAGATCTCAGCTCAGGAGAGGGCCTTCCTGGACGCAAAATCAATCCAGTGACTTGGGTTCAAGGTGAAATTGAGACGTGCTTCTCATGGAAGGAGGATTATTCACTCATTCCCACGCCAGATCTGTCCTCTCCCATGTACCTAGGGGCTAATGAGAGACTCCTCTGATTCAGGGCTACTAAGAAAACCCAGATCCATAGGTTAGCAATTCTAGTCCAACTATAGCTCACTGCCTTGGGTATTAGTCAGACATATATAGGCCAGGGAAACGGTGCTGAAATGCTGCTGAGGGCTTCCAAACATATTGTTTAGCAAATGGATATATAAACAGATCTCCAGGGATGACACATGGAGACAGCATCTCTGACTCAATTACAATTGCAGCTGATTTTCTCACCTACTTGACTGCCACGTAATACTCAGACGTCTAACACTGACACAAGGAGGTTTTACAGCTCCTCTCCAAGCCAACACTCTGAAAGAGGTAAGACAACAAACTCCCCTGATTCAGCCCAGGGAGAGCAGGGAGGCCCGGCACCCACCCGGGCTTAAGAGCCCAGTCCTTCCTTCCCCCTGCAGTGCGAGCACAGGCTGACTGCTCTGGTACCCCATGAGGGTTTAGAAAGAGACCTACTGGTCAATGTGGGATATTGTGTAGGCCACCAAAGAAAGCTTCAAACGTTTATTTGGAAGGGGTCAGGTCATCTTTGAATCTCACCCGCTTGCATAGGGGAAAGGCAGGTTTCCTTGATCACCTCTTCCATCTGCAGCCCCCACATCGTGCTGACACTCCAGGGAGCTGGCAGTTACTATTTCTACAGCACTGATGGATTGGCACCCTGTTATTAAGCAGCAGGGTGGCAGGACGAGGCAGGTCTGTGTCAAGAAACGCAGCTAAGCAGTACCTGGGCAGAGCCTTTTGCAAGAGCCCTTCTTCCTCACCTAGAAACAGTCACAGGGGATCCCTCCTGCAAGGAAAGGACAACTCTCCACTCCTCAAAGTCTCAAGTGACAAAGGCCATTTTGCAGCATTTGTCCCAGTGGCCTTTGGTTGTGGTATACAGAAAACTGAGCTCATACCTAAGACAGGAAGGATTACTTATCTTTTGAGGTTTTAAAGGTCAACCTCCTGACTTATTCTCCTGGACAATTTACCCTACACTGAACCAACACCAAAACCAGGAGGACTGGTTTATCTCCGCGTACAGCGATAGAATAATTCACCAGCCTTCCCAGGCCAACTCCAATGCTTACCATTCAGCAGGCGAAGGAGATACACCACCTGCTGACTTGGGTAAAGTTTAGTGCAAGTAAGTAAAACAAAAAACAAGACATGGTATCAAAAGAAAAACTCCAGCCTGCGCAGTCTTCTCTTTTGTAGAGTGTATCTTCTGGGCAGTGCTAACTCATGCCCTGGCTTGCATTTTGCTTCCAATCCAATTCTCATCCACACAGACGCCACTTCCACCAGAGCCCAGTAGTGTTTTAAGCCTGGGGGGGCAGGGCTTTTCTGTGGCCTCCAAAGACAGCTAAACCCACCCACAGCTCATCAGGAAAGCAGCACAGGGCAGCTCAGCTACCTGCAGTACCTGCAATCCAGCAAGACTTGGGCAATGCTTGCAGAGACCTAGCCATGCGTAGAGGTGCGCCCACAGAACTGCGGTGCAGCAGGCCACGCCTCATCCCAGATAAGCCACCTTGTCCAACAGGGCACCTCAAAGTGAAAATCCCACCCTGGAGAATTTGACATTGGCTGGCAGATCCATTTCTGGAAATGGAATGAATTTTATTTTGATCTGAAATTTGAACAAGGCATTTCATAAGCTTCAGGTGAATAACTGCTACTAGACACCATCCATTCAAGCCTGTGATGTCAAGGGATTACGCATATATGGATTTCCTCCATGAAATCCCAGTTTGCCAGACACAAGAAATGAGGAGATGCCACCTTCAGAGACTTCCCTGGCCACGTAGGTCAGAGAGCATATTTGCAAATCACTAACCAGAAAATCAGATGCCATCAAGGAGATGACCACTTCCTTTACGCCAATACAAGCAGTGCTGCTTCACTGGGATTCCTGCCATGAAAACGCACGTAATAAGGCAGGTCAGGCACCCAGTGACTGTGGGAGCTGTGCTGCAGCTCCTTGCACAAACAACCCACTCTGCAAGCCTCAGTTTCACATAAGGAAAAAAACATAGAATCGTTAAGGTTGGAAAGACCTCTAAGATCATAAATTTCAACCGTCAACATACTACGGTAAACCTGCCAGCTCATTGCAAAGCAACCAGGTCCATGCTAAAGTCCAACATATGAGCTGTATACCTGGGAAGTTCATCTGAAAACAAATCAATTACGCTGTGTCAGCTGCTTTACATATTTTATTCCTAGCCCTCCCAGTCAACAGCTCTCTGAGCAAAAAAGAATAAACTCCAAGCAATTCTGCTTTGTTCTATTCAGAAAAATAAACACCCCCAAACCTCCACCCAAGCTCTGTTTACACCAAATCTGCTGCAGCCCTGAATGGTAGCAACAAATGGAGTGAGCTAATGTGTTAGTGACAAATAACCCGTTCAAACAATTCAAGCATAATTATAGGCTGGCTCTCCTGATGTAACGTTGGGTACATCACTGCAGATATTACATTCCCCTTATGAAAAGATTGCACAGAGGAGCTCAGTTGGTAACCCAAACAGCATTATGTATCACTAGCCTGTCAGCATCAGGAGTGCATGCACCCTGGCATTTGAAGTCCTGGTGTTTTAAGTGATAATCCAATGTACCAGGCATCATTGATCTCTATATAAAAGGGGGCACCACTTTTCCTTTCAACTGGAGCTATTTTTCACTTCTCATCCTGAAGAGTTGTGTGGTGCTGCCCGCAAGTGGCTACACTGCACAGCAGCTCTATCTGTAGCACTCCGGGTCCCCAGAGAGAAAAAATGATCAATACTCCAACGCTGCTGTTGTAAGAGGTCTCTAAGTGCTTCCATGCGAGATGCTGCTCCTCTGGGTTTAGAAATTACTCTGAAGAGAACATGAAAGTCCCCACTGCAAATTCATAAACCTGACACAAACCCCAGCTGCAGCAAGGAATTAAAATGAAATTCATTGGCGAACCGCAAGCTGGTCTATCAGCGAAGGCGGCATCTGAGACGTGAGGAAGGGACCTACAACAGAGACCAATACCTGGAGGCTAAGGGAGCAGGAAAACCATGCTGGAGGAGAACCAGCTGGGGACAGGAGAGCTTCACAATGCCCTACAAACATGGCCCATGTAACAGGATGAATTTTGACAGGGATTTATAGCTCCTCGGTGGGTCTGGGATGGCAGGGACCCTGAGCACTACATCATCTGAGAAAGGTGATGATAATCAGAGAGTCTTGGGAGGAAGACAAGGGTATCTGAAGGGTCAGACTTGCTGTGGCTAGGTGAGCAGAGCCTTGGCGGTCTCCAGAGAAGTGTCTGGACAGCGACAGTGAACGCAGAAAAGAAATTGAATCTTCTGTTTTTTGGATACAGCCAAAAGACATTAAATTTCTTGCAAGTAGTTTCTTCCAGGGGAATCTCAAGTTGGCTTTGGCTCTTCCTGCACCTGAACTGGAAGAAGACTCTCATGATCATCTGTGACCTTTCTTGACCTAATCCTTCCTGCTGCCTGGCAGCCCACAAGAGTAGGAGCAGCCGCACCAGGCAGGCAGGCTTCAGAGCGGGCAGCCCGTGCTTCCTCAGCACAGCCGGTATCACATTCCTAGATCTGGGACTGGTGAGTGCGTGTTGTAAGATGGGATTCATGAGCCATGGTGGACGTGAATGGCCTCGATGGCCTTTTACTGCCTGGCTGGGTTTTGTAGTTGGATCCTATGCCGGGACAGAAAAACCCAGCTTGCGCAGAAGGCAGTGGCAGAAAGCCAGTCTGACCCTCCACACCCCACGTGTGCTGCAGTCACACTGTGGGACGGCTGGCAGGGTTGTCCTCTCCTGGATGTGATCACTCTGGGGCTATGTGAAGGCTGACAAGATGCTCCTGTTCCAAATGTCACCCAGCACATGTCACCGGTTGTCCCTGTGTCACGGCTCAGTGCTCCCGTCACAGGACAGCTTTCCCGGAGCAGCAGCCCAGTGCCCTGTCGATTATACCGACTGATCCCCATTAGGGAGAATTTAAGTAACCCGGCTTAAAAATAAGAAAGCAGACTGACTGCTTCTGCATGAGGTCAAGTCATTTCCTCTGGGGCCAGGAAGGACTAAAGGGCTGGGAAAGACTGGCAGTCAAGGGGAGGAAAGTGTTGGGATCTGAGCAGGGGAGAAGGGGAGAAATGATGTCCCCTGCTCTCACGCCTGTGACTGCAGGGACAGTGACAGCCTCTGTCCTCCATACGACTCCAAGTACAGCACTCGGATCACTACTGGGACTATCCAGTGCCATCGGATACCAATATATTATGGCAGGGGGTGGAGGGGCGAGCAGCTGGCGGCTCAGAACCTCTTCTGCTCTCAGTCCAAGACTCCGGAGGCTCCGCTGAGTCTGGGCTCCCCAAATCGCTCGGCAGGGTTTTATCATTTTAGAAGGAACAAACTCCAATTGATTGCCATTGTAAGAGCCTGCATGGTACTTGCACTTCTAGCCTAAGCAATAGAAATTTTAATTGCTCTGGTAATTACACTTTCAGCAATGCTGCAGTCCTTTGTTCTGTGAGCGGGAGGCCAATATCCACTGTTCTCCGGTGGCCCCGTCTGGCTGCAGCTTGGAACAGCATTTGCCACTTGGAGGGAAAGGGACACTCCTCCAGTGACCAGGGTGACACTGAGCCTCCCATGCACCGCCCCACTTACACTTATCTCCAGGGCACGGGGCACACTCCCCAGGTCAGAATGCGTTCCCAGGAACTGGGATCACCTCCGCTTCCTCCTGTTAAAGCTGCTGCTCGAGAGCTCCACACGCCTGCCCTCCCACCACAAGTGTGTCCCTTGAGCGGGTCCCAGGCCCGACATGCTGCCGAGGATGCTGGGCTCCGGGGTGCGCATTGCCAGTCTTTCCCATGCACGAGCTTGCAGGGATCCACAGTGTATCACCAGCATTTCTTCTCTGGGCTGTAAACAGCTCCAAAACATGGTGCAGACAGCAATGTTGCATTGCTTTAATTTCTAGATACATCTTTAGGAGAATGCAGAAGAGCTGTTACCCCCCTGGGTCCTGATGAGCACCACCAACGCCTGACTAGGCTCTGGAGAACACAAGGCCTTTACCCTGGGAAATTGCTACGGAAAAATTATCACGACAACTGCCATGCTATTGTATGGATAACAAATTAACCCTATGAAAGGCTCATTGCTTGAGAAGTATGGTCTCTGCTTGGCTGAGCAGGAGCTGTGTCTGGTGCTCCACTACACCATTCACATGCAATACTCGGTTGCCAGTAAAGCTGCAGTGCACATGGGCTCCTCCAAAATCACCCAGAGTACAACCAGAACCAAGCACACGTTTGGCACAAGGGCACTTCACCTGCAAGAATACATCAGCCGTAGCACAGACCTTCACGCTTCAGTTCACTGGCCAAGGATTGTCAGAGCTGTTGGGCTGCATGCACAGGGCTTAAGGGAATAAGTGTGTGCGCAGACTTAGTGAGGCTCTCCCTGGGAAATGGGATCCTGCTCCCCCCAGGCTGGTCAAGCAAACTATAAAATACAGAGCATGGGGCCCTGCAGGGAGGTATAATTGCAGTGCGGATCCATCAGACATGCACAAAGTCTGGGTTTACTTGCAATCCCACTCACCCTGCCCACACCGTATTTTTGCAACCCATGATGCCGCCTGGCATGGCTTGGGGTGGTTCGGCTCCCACGCTTGCCTGAAACGCAGGTCACAGCCATACATCTCTAAATCAACAGCTACCAACACGCCGCAGCTACTTTGTCACATGCTGGATCCCTCGCAGCTAAAAGCAAGGTTTCCAAGCAGAATTGCTGTTGGCCTTAGTGCTTAGACAAAATAGCTCCACTCCCATCCCCGGAGTTTCCTCAAACAATGGCACAAAACACCCACCAGAGCCCAGGGAGAGGAGGGTCTGTGGCAGAAAAAACTGCTGCTGATGATTTTTGAGATATACACCACACAATCGGAAACACGGGATCTATAAACATCCTTAACAAACCCCAGTAGGTCTGAGGGTTTTCTTTTCCTCCCTGCCCATTGTGTGCCACCGCCTTTTAAAACCTCAAAAGCAAACGCTCTTCCCTTGTTGATTTTATGCTTTTGCACTGAGCAGCACGTCTCCCTGTTAGCTTGCTGGTGCTGGAGGTAACAGCTTTCTTCATCCGTGCTTCCGGGGCTGGGACAGTTGGGATGGGACCATGTACTGCATTGCTAATCGCCCATCCACAGGCGGGAAGGATTCCCCAGAAATGATCTCCCTTCCTGTTTCAACATTGAGATTTCCCAGCTTAGAAAGGGGTAGGTGCTGTTTGTGGATGTCCCTCTTCCTTGACAGGACCGCGCTCATCAGCATTTCAGAGCGGATCTAGTTACAGGCTGTCCCATTCATTTACAATTTCACATACCCTCCTTTTTTAGGTTAACCTTCAATAGCTGGCAAGAAGCAGAACTATATGGGTGGAGGCAGCAGGCTATGGATTTATGACATGCTGGTATTCAGGCAAAGTAACCCGACATGAACACAGAAATATCCTGAACTGTGCTGCCGCTGTCAATTTGATAATGAGAATGTGATTTGAAATAAAAACATCTTGGGTGCCAGTTCACTACAGCAGCTAGTAAAAATAGGCAGAATACGTAGAAATTGAGGACTCTGTGCTCCAAACACACCCAAACCTTGAATATCATAAGGTACCTTATAAAAACAGTGCGTGGCGGCACTGGGGCTACAGTACCACAAACGAAAGGCCACTCTGTGAACCCATGCGTGAGCTTGAGCAGAAAGAACGGGATGCTGCATCTCTCTGTAGCTGAGCAGAAGTGAGGGCTGCCCTCTTTGAGGCTTGTGCAACCTTGGATGCTTTTACCCCCCGCCCACGTTCCCAGAGTCACCCCAGCACAAAGCTGTTCAGTACCCGAGCTGCAAACACCCCTGGACAAAGCCTGGCTGAGTTCTGCCAGAGCCCGTGGTACCCATGAGCTGGCCTTTTAGCCAAATAAAAGCAGCTTTGAAATGCCGCAGAAGAAAGGGGGCTGCAGGGCCTCGAGTATTTTAAAGGATATGGCCTTTACAGGAGCTGTTCCCAGTTTCAGGTCAAGCCTGAAGCCTGCTTTAATCTACTTTTAAGTGGTACAAGCAGTTGTGAGCCCTCTGCCAGAAGGCAGAGCAGTCTCCTTCCAAAGCACCTTCCTCTATCTGCTGTGTGCAATCTTCCCCAGGACTTACTTGTTGCTGTCCCGGTACTGATAGATATAACAGCCTTGAGGCATCCCACTCTCCTGGTCCAAGGTAAACGAGAGCTTCAGCTGCAGAAAGGAGAGGGGGTGGGGGAGAACAAAAAGAGAGGAAAAAAAAAAAGCAACATTTTAGGCTCTCAGTCATCACAGCAACTTCAAGTGAGGCTTGTGGGAGAAAGCTTAACTCACTGACACGCAAACACCGTGGCCTGGAACATACCGCGGGGTTCCAAACCTCAGGGAAAAGTCACATGCATTGCAGAAACCTCTCGCTTTTTCCACCCTTTGTTACTATAAAGTGTTTGTGGTTCTTCTGAAATGCATGGGTCATAACGGCTCACCCCTCCAAACCCACCCACACACACCACCCTTCACCAAAGCGATTGCGGTTCCCCTCAGACACTAAAGAAATGAGTCTTCTCCATCGGCAGCTGTAGTTCCCACGAGTCTTTCTCTGAAAACTTTCCCGGCTCCATCTCGTTCCTCCAGTGCATTAGAACAGAGCAGAAACCACAGAGGGAAAGGTGACAGATTTTTCCTTCTGTGCAGAGTTATTAAAGAGCTGTTAGAAGGGTTTGCAGTTTGGATCCACGTCCGGCAGGAGGCTATAATGTGACCTGGGAGCTGCTTTCTTTGCAGCTCCAAGAAGGCGTTCAGCAAGGGCTTTCAGATTTCAAACATGGTTCATTTTATTTAAGGGGGAAAAATTAATCCTCTTTCAACAAGCAACAGAACAGTTCTATGGGGAAACTTTTTTGCTGAAAATGTCTCCCATGATTTTATACGCTGAACTGCCTAGAAAAGAGCACGGGGCTGAGCCCTACAACAGCCCTGCACATCCAAGCAGCCCCTCTTTCCCCAGGGGAAGGCTGCTGGGCTCCAGACCAGGGTCCCACCATCTCCTGCAACCACGAGGTGCAGCCCCCCTGCTCTGCAAAAGGGCTGCAGACCCCGACCAGGAGCCAGCAGGCTGGGTAAGAGGGGCAGCACCTTCAGAGGAGGTAGCTGTGGTCTTCATGCGCTGAGCGCCTTGGCTTTTTTGGGGTCACAGAGATTACTAGCAGCAGGGCTGTTACCACTGCTGGGTCGTGCAAGACTCTTGAAATGATCTGGGAAGATCATTGCGAGGGCTGAAAGTCGAAGGAGGTTTGTTACGATGAGCCCAACCTTTTTAAACAGGGAAAGGAGGAGAGAGCAGTGTTGAGCCACTCCATTTGATCACAGACTCTTCTCCTCTGGGCTCGAAGGAAATTGCTAACTCAGAGCATATTCAGGAATGAACACAGAATTCAAACACCTTTCTCCCGTAGGCTGTTAAGAAACCCCGTGTGCTGAATCATTAGATGGTGCGCTGATTTTCCCTTCCCTAAAGGGTAGCAAAGTCGTACACTGGGCTCTCACTGACCCAAATAAAACCGCATACCATGAAATCATTGAAAAATTCACCATCTTGGATACTGAGTTAAGAATCGAGTACGAGGCTGAGGCCAAACCCAGCTGATCTTCCTTGACTGCTATGCCCCTAACTCTGTAAGCCCTTCTGAAACGCATGCTCCTGCGACAGCGTGTAACACACGTGTCTGTGCTTTGCATGTGTCCATGGTACAAGCATCACGATTCATATCGCCGTCCTCTTAACGCTCTCCACAACTCCCCCCTCTTGCAAACCCTGATCTCACTACAGCTTAGCAGACTCCTCAGATCCATTTTGGAGACGGGGGCCTAATGCAAGACTAGCAGGGCCTGCTGGGGACGTTTCTTCTGTCTGAGACCCATGAAGCCAGGCTGCAGCTCCAGCCTTTCCTGATGCTATGATGGTACATGGCAGCCACCCCATGGGAGCAGGAGGTTGGCAAGAAACAAGCAACCTCCCCAAGGGAGACAAGCGATCACCTGCTGTCGCACGGGCAAAAGTCACTTGTCCGTAACCAGAGTCCCCCCCAGGTGAGCTGCCCTGGTTAGGGGAACTGAAGGAGGAACTGGGAACAGCCCAAAGCCATTTTTTCTGGGCCAGGTTTTCCACAGCTTTCTTGCTAAAGTATCAGAAAGCACCTCAGAGGCAAAAGGCACAGCAGTTATCTCGGGCACAGCTCCACCTGGTCCTGCACTTTGAGGAAAGGGCACTGCACTGCAGAGTCATTAGAGAAGAAACACAAAAGAAAGTGCAAAATCAGGCAAAAGTGTGACTTTGGCCACTTTCAACAATATTTCTGATCAGGACTGACTCAGGAATGCCTGAGCCTTGTCTGCAGCTCTCAGCTCAGCGGGCTTTGGGCTTGCAGTAACCGAGCATCTCTGGTTATAGCTCACCTGGGCTCTGGGCTCCCAGCAGCACCCAAGGCTGGAGCCAGATCTGTGCAAGGAGACGAGTCCAGGGGAAGGGAAGGAAGGAAAAGGGCTGGGAAGGAAAACAGCCTTGTTTGGACATGCTGCCAGGGAAAGCTGTGGGGCAATCAGGTATGGGAAGGTGACCTTTCCACTATCTAGGGGGATGGGGTCCCATGGAACTGCCCACCCAAAGAGGAAAGATCACAGTTCCCAGAGATAACGGGTTTTCAACTTTCTGTTATTTTAACCCTTTTTTGTCTGCTCATGGTATTCCAGACAAATAAAACACACCCTGTTTGGCAGGCTTAGCTGTCTCTGCTTACCCATCAGCGCCAGCAAGGCCTGTGTAACAGGGACTATATATGGCTTGGCCACCTGGGGCAATCCTGTCAGGCAACAGGATGCTGCTGTCGCCCGCAGTGATAAGAGGACCCCACTCAGAGAAATGCCAGGGTCAGGCTGACAGACAACTAAAGCACAACCATAGCTCAAGGCAGCCATGCTGCCGCTGATGCGCAAAGCTGCTCTTGTGCAAATCTCCCCTGTTGATGCACTGTCACAGGCAGCCAGGAGGACGAAGAGGGGACCTGTGATTGTCACCCATGCCAGGAGTCCTTACAGACCCTGAATCATCGAATCATTAAGGTTGGCAAAGACCTCTAAAACCATCAAGTCCAACTGTCAACCCAACACTACCGTGCCTACTAAACCATGTCCCAAAGTGCCACATCTATATGTTTTTTGAACACCTCCACGGATGGTGACTCTGGCTGTGGCCACCAGCAACGCTCTGGCTGCCTTTGCTCATTTGGTAGCATTTGGTCTTTGCAGGGAGCACAAAGCCCACAGGTAAAACTTGTCCCAGGGCGGAAGGAGAGTGGGTAAGGCAGGTAGAGAAGCACTAGCTGAGCACTGCCAGGAGGCAAACCGGGATGCAGAGACTGTAAGCTTCCTACTAAGCTTGAAAAGGTTGTCCGCACCCACTCGATAATATGTATTTGGGTCCTCTCTGCCGCTGGAGCCACGGGAGTTCTCCGCTGACCACCCTCAGGCACAGGCTCGCTTCTGCATGACTGTGCTCAGCTGCAAATGCACTTCTGCTCCCCAGCACCTTGGTGCTTTGGAAGGTCTGCTCCACAGATCTTTCCTCTCATGCTAAAGCTGTGAGGTGCCTGCCGCCACAGATCTCTGAGAACAAAACTCAAGTGTCCTTTCTCAGCTCTCTGCACACCCTACACTGCTCTGTCTCTCTGGTCCCATCTTCTCCAGAAGCCGCCCTTCCCTTTTGCCTTTGTTCACTAAGCACAAAGCCTCTCCTTACTTCTGAATTAAAGAAGGTTGCAGGGCAAGGCTGGGGGCAGGAGAGATGTCAGGAGTTGATTGACCACTTTATCGTTCCTCCTATCTGACTTCTGCTACAGCAATGTCACCAGACATCCAGAGCCTCCCAGATACACGAAGCCCTACAAAACAAGCGGGCTTTCGCAATTGTCCCTCTGGCACAGCTGTAACTCTTAACCAATTCGACAACATTGCTCCAACACCGCGTGCTGCTTTGAAGCTCCCTTATTTGTGTGTCAGTGCCCCTTGTCAGAATGCAAAGGCTTGCTGTAAAGCCAGCAAACAAACTAATACCAAGACAAAGGAAAGGGCACTGCTCTTCAAAATACCAGATTTTGTGCCTGCAGGGGCAACAGGGGACTGAGGTTTCATACAGAAACACAAGTGCAGGGTGACCCCATCACAAGCAAGACTCATCAGGTCATGGGATCTTCAGCATTAAACATATGAGATCATTTCATTTTACAAGACACTGCTGGGCTTCACTGGGAGAGGAGGGGGAGAGGAAATTTCCCAGCGCCGTAGCGCAGTGCAATTTGGCTTGCACTGTCCTCTTGGGCTGCGTAGCCCTGGAGCTCACATGCTAATAAAGATCCCTTTCCACTTCAATAGCTTTGCACATAAAGGAACGCTCGGCATGGTGCGTGCGTGAACTCAATGGGAAAGGGAGCTGGAACGTAGCCACGCTGAGAACAGAGTGCTGCCTACCAGGCGAGCCCCATCAATAATTGAGATGTCAGAGGCACAGGGAGGTGTGTGAATAAGAGCTGTCAAAAGGAGTAATTGGGATCTGTGTGGATACAGTGACGGATAGGTTTGCTCACCACCAGACACAACTGCAACACACCCAAACAGAAGAGGAACGGGGTGCTGAAATTCAAAGGGTTTGATGGGCAGGATGTCCTTGCCTCCGTGGTACCCAACGTAACAAGCAGGTCTGGGCATGTTATCTGGTGATTAGTTGATGGACCAAGAGAATGTACTCACAGCACGTGGCTGATCCTTGGTGATGTTTGGTGGCACGTACTGCAGGCTCGAGGTGAAGCTAATGCCACCTCCTTGAAGAAAGTCATCTCAAGGAGAGTCATCTCCCATCCACATCAGTCACTGGGCACAGAGGGCTGTGCGCATGTAACGCTTGTGCAACGGCTCCACTCTTCAGGTTGGCAACATCCTCCCACTCTCTATTCCTACATCCTTAAATCCAGCAGAGCATGCAGTTGACTGACAGTGGGATGTCTCCTTGCTCTTCCTTGCTCCTCCATCCACCAGACAGCAACATGCTTCATCTGCACAGAAAGGTTGCCACACACTCCCCTGACAGTGGTGAGCAAACACCGATCCAGCACACAGACACGGACAGACACAAGACACCAGCAAAAGTAGAAGGGCTCAGGGCAGCTGCCCTTCTCTACACTGACAGCTCTGTGCTGCCTGATCCCTGCAGGGACCCAATGCCCCGCTCCATACAGACAGGCCTTGGTGGGAGGCGTAGGTGAAGCTGCCTGCATCTTGGGGCTTCCTCCACCAAGGCCAGAAAGAGGCTTTTCAGAAAAGGGGGAGCAGCGCTTCACACTGTCATGGACCTTGAGGCTTTGGTGCAGCCAGCAGCCATTCTCATTTTAAAGAAGGTTTCAGATCTGCAGCGATCAGGGGCCCAGTCATGCGATAAAGCTTGGTAGATCCAAGAAGGAGAGAGCGTGAGGAGCAGCCTTCTGGCTGCTGAAACGCTGCCAGTACCTATATTGACTTGACTGGGAAAATTCTGCATGCCCCTTGATTAAAAGGTTTGGCTTGGATCCCCCTGTTCCCAGCCTTGGCTCCAATCAGCAAAGCTCCATCATTAGATGAAAAGGTTTCTCTGCACACGCACCGTATCAGAGAGGCATTATCGGTTCAGCTGAGTAACGAGGTCAAAGATTTCAGATGTTCCAATTCTGGGGCAATGTAAGGGCATGCTTCGGCCAGCCTTGGTTATAACTGTTCAAGGTAATTCCACCAATGTGGTGGGGTACTCAGGCAGAAAGAGTTCACCCAGGGCAAGGAGCAGAGGCAGAACACAGCCTCCAAGAGAAAAACCAAAGGACTGGATCTAAAGATTACACGAACAGTCTCCTGAAAGGCAAGGGTTCTCTTCTACCCTTGGCACTCAATTCAATTTTAACCCCATTTGCGTGGAAGTCCAAACAGACTGGTATCAGCTCCCCCTCAGAATAAAGGCTCCCCTCTCCAGTAAGCTCTAGAAAGCTTTTTAAGAATAAACTTAGTCATCAAGCAGGTTTTTATGCCCTGCCCAAACTTCAGTTTTGACCTGAAAAAAATAGCCCTGAAGTCCTGACACTCACTTCTAAAACCACAAAAAGCGAGCCATGCTCCAGTAACGTAATCACAGAGTTTTCTGGCACCTTGTCCCTTAAAAATACATCCATCTGCCTCCACGTAGGCCATCAAACTCAATCTTGTTCACAATGGATTTCCCAATTCCTGCGTGCTGGAAGGACTGCAGTGGTGCTGGCTGTGCTGGCTGGACGAGCCCTTACAGCAGCGCAGCCTGCAAACCTCACAGCTGTGTTTTCACTTAAAGAAGCTGCTCTTGAGACTGAAGCACTTCTTCCACAAGCTCTTCTATTTGTGCTGCAGTTCAAAACTGCTGGAGAAAGACCCTGGTAGAGACTGAAGAACATGGGTAAGGACAGGATAGGAGTAATAAAGGAGAAACCAAAAGTGCTACAGCAGAAAAAGAGAAAAGACAAGAAAACTTGCTACCAGCTCATCAAGTTACCTGTCACGTTGGGTTGGGGTGGTCCTTCCCTTTTAGCAGTGCAAACAGTGAATATTTGGCCAATCTCAGCACCTAGTTATGAGACTGCCAGCTGGAAGTTCTGAACTGGTTCTAAAGTGATCCCATCTCACCCATTGCCTCCTCAGTGAGACCCTTTCTCCTCATCCCTAAATGCACATTTTCCAGGTGAAGGTTTAAATACTCTAGGAGGTTCCTGAAGCCACCCCTGCTGCCCTGTCCCCTCAGCAGTGCCGATCCCCAGGAGACAGAGACAAGCAGAGAGGTAAAATCAGCAGTCACATAAGCCTGATCCTCGGGGAAAGGGTGCTCTGAAGGGGACATCACCGGCAGCTGCTCTTCCTGCCCCACTGTCACTACTCCTGAGACATCTCAACCCTCAAACTGAAATGCAGAGCAGGTACAGAAAGGAATCAGCAAGGAACATGCTGGATGCCCAGTATGCTCCACAGCCAGCCCACGTATGCATCCTGGAGCTCCTGGGCATGAGGGTTTGACGGAAGTGTGATGCAAGCGTGACAGTGTTGTGTTTAACAGAAACTCCTTGCCAGCCTTGCCCCGTCACAGGACAGAAGAACAACTGGGTGCAAATGGGCAGCAGAGCAAAGGGTGACTTACATCTGGGGGTGGGACCTCCTCTCCATTCCTGCTTTACTTTCCAGTCTTGAGGTCTCTCATGCAGAAGGGTTTCTCTCTTACTTGCACAATACAGCACATCATTTTGGGTTTTACTCATTCTGTACCACCCAAGCTGCACATCTCTCTAATGTCTCTTCCTTCTCACGACATTAGCCAGAAAACTTCCTCTGTTAACAGGCTACAAGATCATGTGTGTGGCTAAAGGACGATGTCAACCTGAAACCAAATCCACCCTAGGAAATGGAGATGAAACTCATTTGGGGTATTACTCTGGCCTGAATCCTTTGGCCCATTTCTATTTTACAGTCTCATAGTTTACTCAAATGTTATTCCTCTCCTCTGCTGCCTGCAACGCACAACTGCATAAAATACACGCAAAGCCACTGAATCCCTGACATGGGAAGATGGAAGATAGCAGACAGCTTTTCTCCCTTCTCAAACGAACCTCCTAGGCCAGAGGTTCCCAGCTGGGACCCAAAGTCACAATAAGCTATTACTAAACTATGCACAGGCTGCAGCAGGTGATGCTCTCCAAACATCTCTGGGATGCAGCAAGGACCCTGGGGTCTTCCCATCATGTAAGCAAAGTCACCAACACATGGTCCTAGCACAAACAACTGCTGTGTTGCCATCAAGTGGCCCCCAGAACCTCTGCTACATTCCATGGGGCAGTGGAGCAAAACCAAAAAGAAGCATGGCTGGATCCTCTGCAAAGACACACACAAATGCTGTCATCAAAATGGCAAGCTGGCATCATACCCTTGGTTTTTATTTCATAGCTGCAAGTCAAAGCTGAAGAACTTTTCTGGAAAGACGGGGCAAGAGACAACTTTCACCACTTGGCAAAATAAAAACTGCAAATGAGTTTATTTTTATACATTCACACTTGCCTGTATTGGAGGTTTGAAACACGGTACGCAATCCACAAAGAAATGGATCCAGATTTATTTAGAAAGAAGAGCTGAATACTTCCGTTCACTTTATAATTTATAAACTGGATGAGCTCATTCTCTAGATGCATGATTAGGAAACCACAGGACTAAAATACAGATTATACAATTGCAAACAGTTTATGTTGGTGGATTCTTCAGAAGCTAATGAATTGTGACACCGCACTGCATGCTCTAGACCACTAGGGAACTGTCAATGAAGTTAAAAGTATTTTCTACACATACATAATTTTAAAATAAAAGAAAAACATCCCTAGGAAATGCCACATAAAAAACTGTGACACTAAGAAGACACATGCCAAATTTCACTGCTTGGCTGTTTTACGTTACTCGGAGCCTGCCTCCCAGGCTCTCTTTAAAGCACTCCCAGCTCTTGCAGTTCTCCCAGCCCCGCCTGCGCTCTGACAAAAGACAACTTCACTGATTTCATCTGGTGAACTAACAGAGCCTTCACCAGCCTCAACAGAGATGGGAGGCTTTGGGCTGCAGAAAATTCTGGCATTTTGAAGACTGATGATGACTTAGGGACTTTACGGGGTGATGGGGGACCAGTTAGGTCCTGCCCAGTCCCAGTGGCCTCTTCTTCACCTGGGAGATCTGGAAATTCACTTGAGAAAGCATGAATTTGAGAGAGAAGGGTGATCAGGACTCTAGCAAGAGGCTAGATTGCAATCAGGAATTTGAAACAACCCCAGAGACTCGTGGAGAGGCAGGACTGACCCTTCTCAAAGCCATTCGAGTTGCCGGCAAGTCAAATCTCCCTGTCCATGAAGAAGCTGATGGCTGGAGGGCAGTGCTTGGACACCACATACCTTATCAGAAAATGAAAATTCTCCAGGAGAGACCAGAGGCCAACAGCCAGAGGCCGGCACAGTAGCACGGGGAACTGTAACTGGTGTGAATGGGAACAGGCAAGACTAGGGTCTCCTGCATGAGAAGAAAGATGGGAAATGCAGCCGCTGACACTGCACTGCCCAAGTCCATGGACACCAGCAGCCAGAGCAGAGCCCAGAGAAAGGGAGCATGACACTAGCAGCACCTACCACCAACACCCAGGACAGAAAGAGACCCTGGGCCTTATAATCCAGGGCTCGTCGGAAAGCTCACTGTACAACAGAGGATGGCAGAGCAGCAAATACATCTACCGCTTTGAAAATCCTGGCGCAAATAGACTAACCAAGTGAGTTAAAGTAACCATGAAAAAAAAGAAATACTTCTCACTGCTAACAAAGAGAGAGACTTTCAGAGTACAGCTGATGTAACATTTCTGCTAAGCTGACAAGCAGCGGGACAGACAGGCATTCTGTGCAGCCACGGCTCCTGCAGCCTGCCGGTCGGTCGCGTCCGGGACCCGAGGGGGTCTGCGAGACCGACACCAGCTTTTTCAAAATGTGGGTGGTATGGAAGTTCATGTATATGCCATCTCATTCTGATAACAAAAAGCAAAGCCTGATCAGAAAGAGATCCTTTTAAGGTGTTTCTGTCCCAAAGCAGCATGTGAGAGCCTGAACAACAAAAGAAAAGCAATCAGTGCATTCCACGCTTGCTTTAGATAAAAAGTGACACAACTGAGTTGGAAACCCCTCTAAACTTGCTGCTTGGTATGTCATTATTAGAGGGTACTACAGGTAACAGGTCATTATCCCCAACTGCTGTTATTTCAGACACCTGACAGTCATTTCTGGAAACAGGTCTCAACTTACTGACCCTCGGTTTAAGCAGCCTGGAGTTTAGCTTCACCTTGGCACTGCTGTTCTGCGAGCGCCAGTGGTCAGTAGGGAACCGCGTCGCAGCAGTCAGTGGCTCCCAGAGAGAGGGCAGATCCAGCCACTGATCAACGCACAGCTCTGCTAAGGCACCTAACGCCACGAGGGAAACACGGCACGCAGCTTGCACGCAATGCCTTTAATGGAGAACAGAAAAAGAACACTAGCAATGGTAACTGTTCATCTGATGCAAAGCAAGGAGACAAAGAGCTCTTCACAAAGGGCCAGATGGTTTCTGAGAGCTGCCCCAGCCTCACACCAGCAACAGATCCCAAAGCAGTGGTTACCTGAAGGAGGATGGGACACTGCGCTGTCTTCACATGGCTCAAGCCACGGAGAAAGGCAAGGTAAGAGCTGTAGGTGCAGAGGTGTCTGTGCATGTGGCAGGAAGAAAAACGGTTCAGTGTCTCTTACTGCATCTGACTGTAGCACAACTTTTTCTTCTCTTTCCCCAATAGCCTTGGAGAACCCTGATACACATTTTGCAAATGATCCTATTTTGTGTCTTCCCTATGACTATTTTGTGTCTTCCCGTAATGTACCCAGTCTTTGTCACTGCTATTGGGAGGATACAAAGAGCCAAGGGCAGATCAAACACAGCAAATCCTATTTTCTTAAGTTTGTTAATGCTAACTGCTTCCCCTGCTAAGCCACTAATGGAGCTGTGAGAACCCAGGAGCACAGATTAATTCAGCGCCCAGGTACTGCCTCATGCCTGGAGGGATTTCCGTAGAGTTGCACTGGAAGACAGAGCAAAGCTTGTAATACCCTCTCTACAAGAGATAAACCCATTAAAATATGAACAGCCCCTGCGCCGACATGATAAGAGCTCTGCCAGGTAACAACAGAGATCACAACAGGATTTCTAGCTTTAGTTATACCTGCAAGCCATTAAACTGGAGCTGGGACTATGAAGATGCAGAATACCCTGATCACACCACGCTGATCTCAGTTTGCCAGCCACGCCATTCTCCCCCATCCTCTGGGGTGCTGCTGTGAAATACCTGGCAGTCCCAAAGTCCAGCCCTAGCACTACTGACTTGAGCTTTGCTCCTTCGCTGGGGAAGATCTGGACACTCTTGCAGCTTGTTACAACTTGCCAGGACTGCAGGCAGCTGTGCCATGTCCTTGGCCAAACCTCCAAACCTTCTCCCCCCTGCCCCCGTTAGCAGCACGGGATGGGAAGGCATCTCCTGCCATAAATGGTCAGCCCACTGCCTTCCGCAGAGCATCTTCTCTGCACACCACACACCATAAAACGTCACCCAGCACCCTGCCATGGCAGAGCCAGCTCCCTCGTCCCCAGGCAGGGGCCAGCTGCGTGTCACGACTGCCTCTCCCTGACTTAGCCAAATCTTGTGGCGTGCCTAAGCGCGCTTGCTTGGTGCACAAGCAGTAGATCCAAAGCTTTCCAAGGACATCCCTGCCGGTTCCCAGGGATGGCAAGAGCTGCCGCTGTGAAGCTCAACTGCCGGGCTCCCCTGGGGACAGACTGGCTGTGGCTCAGTTGAATTCCTCTGGCAGCGACCCACTCCCACTCACTCCTTCCTAGGGACCTCACAGCTCCTCTGTCACAGGGAAAGAAGGAAGCAGCAGTGGAGGGGGGCCAGGCGACCTGTCCCAGTGAGCCCGGAGCCTGCCGGCAGCGGGACGGACACCCTGCCCTCCAGCTAACCCATGCCCAGCTGCAGCCCCACCATCTTCCTCTGGCTCCAACATGGCTGTGCTCCAGCAGGGAAGCGATTTCTGCATGTAGACACTTGGGAAAGGGCTCTGGCAAGGTTCGCTCTGCAAAGGTGCACTGTAAAACGTAAAGTATTTTTGTAGGGCCAAGCTGACGTCAGAGCCCGCAACGCTGCTGTCGATCCCCGGGTTGGAGCACGGGAGGTAGGATCAGTGATCTTCTTCCAGCATTAATGCACAGCAGGCTGTTTATGACCCTCTATTCCGCACTGTTATTTAACATATGTAAGGGGCTCGACATGGTTTATGTTCGGTAGTTGTGGTTTCCAAGTAGTACTGCATTTCTTCAAAATGAAGATACACAGTATTTTAAAACTATTTTTAAAGCCAGTCATGAATCTGTAATCTTTTACATCATTCCTCCTTCCTCCTATCAAACCCAAACCATAACACACACTCACAACAGACCACCAAGCTCATGTGCGAGAGCTCAGCTGCAACAAACTCGTGTGTGCATGCACACAGACACAGAGGGAAACTCAGAGCTCTAATTCAGCTAAATTGGTACAAGCTATGTTTAAGGTTTCAAAGACATCCAGGATGTAGTCCACTGTTTAGAGTTGTGGGCACCAGCACGCCGTATGCGGAGAAGGAGAATCTAAGAGCTGAACCAAAGCATGAGGTATTTATTTAACAATCTGCCTCAGCAAGTGTAAGGAAATTAAAAGGTTTCCTGCCCCTGGGAGTTCAGCATACCAGCAACCTGATCATGTATCATCGTCAAATCTCATCGCTGCCTTCCCTTGCCGGGACCGACCCCATCCACTCCTAGGTGAAGTCACAAGGCAACTGAATCTCTGGTTCCCATTTTTAACATACTCTCCATATGGCAGAGTCGGCTGGGGCAGGAAAGTCTCAGAAAAATCTTTAGAACTCATTCTTAAAAGACAGTCTGTAAAGCACCACTCCCTAGAAATGCCTGGCTTCTGCGGAGCATGGCAGCTCTTGCAGAGCGCTCTGCTTTTTGCAGCAGTTTGGCATAAATCAGGCTTTCCAGCTTCCCAGCCTGAGGGACCTGGGGCTTTGTTGGGTTAATTTTGTCCGGTCAGTCCTGGAACTGGAGTTGTCCATACCAAAGTGGTAAGTTTTAAAGGCAGAAACCAACACCATATTTTACAGAGACAGTCAAGTTCTTAAAATCAGTTATTTATTCCAACAATATTAAAAGGAGACACACCGCTTTCTCAGTCATTTTTCCATTCGTAGTATTTTGTTTTGTTTTTTTAAACCCATGAGCCTAATCCTTAATTTCTCTATGGAAAAGCTGGAAGAAAAAGATCACAGGGACAAAGCATCAGCCTCCTAGAGCATCCACTGCGCTCGCTCACCCTTTGGAGAGGTTGCTCGGTTTACTGTTGAGATTATTTTTTTTAAATACAGTCTGGAAGTAAATAAATAAATATCTCCAGGCATCTGTATCAGCTTATGCAGGAGACCCAGACAATGCATGAGAGGCTAGAAAGAGCTAGTAAATTCTAAGGGTGTAGAACAGGAGAGGGGATTAAGCCTGGTGATTAAATTAGGCAACGCGTGAATACATTCCAATGCACAACATCACTCAAGCACTGGACAAAACATATGGCAACAATGGAAAGCGCTGCCCACGAGGTCACCTTTAATATGATTAGCCATGGACGCCTGAAAGGAGATCTCCCAAGTACCGGCGTGCTAACGCTCCTTTGTGCCGGGTGGAGAAGCACCCTCTGAAAGCCTTTGAGACTCCCTGAACCCCACACAAACGGCTGCTGTGTGTTAAGTGATGTGCCCAAGTCCATTGAAAGCGGGACACCAAAAAAAAAACAACCCCAAAAAATGAGCCTCGAGGCTGGGCAAGCGCGCTGAGAGCCGCTTTTGTTCCCTGCTCACAGGGCACCAGCGGGAGCCATCCCCAGGGTGTCCAGCCTGACAGCTGGGTCACCCCATGGGCTCTCCTGTTCCGCTTGGACTTTTCAACTCCGCTGGCCCACATTCACCGGCACGGCTCGCCTCTTTGAAGGCGAGAAAGCTCCTCATCCATCACTGACATGAAGGGAGTTAATTCACTGCTTTACAACTGGAAAGGCTTTTGCTGTGAGCAGGAGGGAGTGCAGGAAGAGTAATGAAATCCAAAAGGGAGCCAAATGATGCTTTCCTCTGCTAGACGCCAGCGCTGGCAGCTCTTGCTGCTGGCACGACCCGTGGTGGGTGAAAGGAGACTCTTTTGTGGTATGCCATTAGCTACTTCCAAGGCCTCAGTTCATGTTTACCACAGCCACTGTGTTACTTACTTCACTTGGTATTTTTTTCCAGTCCTGTTGATCGTACTGCAGAACTGACCGAGTCCGTTTGGAAGCCTTGCTCACAGAAAGCAGAAACAAATTGCTTTTCGAAAGGACTGGGTTTTTTTCATTCCCTAAAGCAAGCCTCATGCTGCTTTCCACAAACCCAACCTAAGGCTGAAATCCCCACCAAGAGCTGAAAAACAAAGGTCCCTGCTAGGCTCTGCGTGTTCGGGTTTTGCCCAGCCACGCCACTTGCCCTAGCACAGTGGCAATACCACCAGCCATGGGACCACCGAGCTACACTGCCCAGGCTGTGCTTGAGGGTATCTCACACCCCAGCACTTCTCCACATCACACAACACTGCACCTATGTCACATATAACCTCGTTACAACAACAGGGAGCAGGTTGGTTTGTCAGCTGAGAAGAAACACCCGATGACATTAAAGATAATTGCCTGTGAGTCACTCTGCATGACTACCTTGCTGTAATCAGGTGAGCCCTTCAGACTGCTGAACTCCATCCCAGAGGACCTTGGCATGCTTGGCCAAGCCCCTCACAAGGTTTCTGCAGGCCTTTAGTATTTCAGATTCCAGGCAATGACTAATCAGGGACATGTGAGGGACAAGCCCAAGCGCAAACTTCTTCCACACGCTTTGTATCTCCATGGCTGGGTGGGTGAAAGTCATGGAGACCACCCCAGGAGGAACTTGCTCTGGTCACACAGGTCCCAGCAACTAAAAAAGGCTCACTGACAAAGCAACAACAAACACGGCACAGGACTGCTGTCAGCTGAGCTCCTGCTATTGCCAGGAGAAGGAAAGGATCATCTCCTAAAGCCCTTTGCAGCTTTACATTTCCAGGATGCCATAACTGCAGCTCAAGCCTTGACACAGCACATCCCAGGGACCACACTGCCACAGCTGACACTCAGCAAGCTGTGAAATGCCTGCTCTCTCATACCAAAGAGTTACCCTGGACTGTTCAAGCAGATCTCAGAGAGAGGGATCACACGGACTGTCATGGGATCTGCCAAGACTGAAGATCAAGACAGATTCTAATGAGACAAAGCAGACCAGGCAGCTGCACGCTAAGTTCTAAACACATTTGGGGCAGCAGCTCCATGAAGGAGGGTAAGATTTTTTTTTTTATTTATTTCAGACAAATGAAAAAAAACCCTCCCCAAACATAACTCTTCCAAAATGAAAATGAATGAAGGTTGAGAGAAATGCCTGTGGTGGCACCCATTTCTTGGCTGTGTAAGCTCTTTTCAGCAAGTCCTCCTCCTTTAAATTGTATTTTGCGCCCACTGCTGTGCTACCACTATTACAAAGGCTACTTGTAGCAAAAATACTGACCCTCAGCGCTGGGTCTGAAGCAAGCTACAGACCTATCAAACAGCATGAGCAAGGATGAACTAGGCCTGGCAGCATACCAAGCCAAAGCTGTGCAAGAAACCCACCAGCCCAAACAAGTCGGTTGCAGAAGCTGCCTGCCTTTGAACAGTTTCCCAGATGATGTTACTTTGCCCATCTGCTTGGGGGTTAGGACAAGTCGTCTCTTCCCTGCAGTGCTCACCTGCAGACAGTAGCTGTGAACTCAGAAGAAAGAAGGTCATCAAGTTCACCCTGAGGAGCAGCTGTTGCTCCCTACAAAGTGGGCACACAAGGGCAGGTTTAACACATCTTCATCCCAAGAAGCATGCAGAACATCTTGTTGGTCCTGGCATGTGGAGACCAGCTGGCTTCTGTGCTGGGCCTGATCTATGTAAACTCCATTTAGATACCGTATTTCTATTTGGCCTCTCTCAGTATTCATTGTCTGCTCTAGTCTGTATCTCAAAACTCCTGGGACACCGCGCAACAGCATTCCCCCAGCATGGAGAACCTCAGAGGGTTTAATACTGTTTTGCACTCTTTTAAGAAAAGACACGCCTGTCTGCTATCTCAGCTGGTTGCAGCAGCACTACATTTGTGGTCTTTAAACTGATTTTAAGGACCTGTAGAAATGCTTGAGAATTTGAAAAGAGATAACCACTCTGCACAAGGACTTCAAGGTTGATCCCTTGCATAAAGGCAACATTCTGGGTCCACCAATACACCTACCTCTTACTCCTACCCAAACACGAGAAACTACTAACTCCCGAGCTCATTTAACCACCTATATGCTGCTCACTGGCTTATTTAAAAAAAAAAACAAACTGAAAAGCAAGGCGATGCGCACATAGTATTAACGACTATCAACCATCACTTTCAGTAATGTTTGAAAATAATAAAAAACAGAGAGCTGAAGTGAAAATTCAAAACCTCAAAGTAATTTCAACCATACATACATGAGAAGGGAAAAGTTTATACATGATGCAACAGAAAAAATGACTCATTTTCCAAAATGCCAAAGCCTGTTTTAGTTCATTCTGTCTTCTATACCTGCTAAACACATCATTGACAGAGAAATCATTTAATAACTGGCATTTTTTTTAAAATCCCATTTTAGCTATTTAAGCATTTTATTTCCTAGTATTGTGGGTCAGGTTCTACTCTAACATGCTAATCAGAAGCAAAGTGGTAGCTGGATGAACAGGGTTTCTTCTCAGAAAAGCAAGGAGAGTCTTGAGATTAAAACAGAGACCTTGAAATTGAGCTGAAACTGCAGCCTTAAAGCTAATGCAAACCCTCCTGTCGATTCACGGGACTGAGAGTTTCTCAGTTGGAGGGCTGAGCTCAGCACTGCCACGAGACACCCAATATCTGCAGCTCTGCAGTCTCCCTGGGTAAGCAGGGTCAGCCGGATCAAACCCATGATGCGGCCGGTTGAATTCAATTGTCAAGGAAGGCACAAATTAAATTTTGGTGCATTCAGGCCAGATTGTTTTTTTTTTTAAAAACCCCATACAACAGTGACTGCTTGGTTAGTTTGTATTTCGGTGACAGAAACAAGTTTTTCAAGTCCAGTTAAAGGAATTACCCACAAAAACCCCTTCACAGTGATTTTGCATGGCTGGCTTTTTCCAGGTGCCTGTCGTCTCTCAGACCACTCTAGTAGGACAAACTCTTGAGGCTACTTTCTCACTGCCTCTTGCTCAGTTTTCAAGTGACCAGCAGTTAAACAGTAGCCCATCACAAATGGGCAATGGACTGTCACCAGCTTGGTTGGTAACTAACGAGCACAAACTCAATATTTCTGCTATCAGCTAGATCCAAACTGGAGAACGTGTTGCCTTCAGAGGGCGAAGTTTAATGCTGCTGTCAGGTTTTAAGGTGTTGACAACGCAACAGCTTGTATGGGAATTAGTCCCAAGATGGGAGCAGGAAGCAACAGGGAACGGCAGCGTCTCCCACAACCGGACACAGCACTGCACAAAGGAGCACACTCCAGCAGGAGGTCTTTCTCAAATCTAAAGTACGGACGAATCTCAGAAACAAAGTGCAACATGGACCAACAACCTTATCTGAGATGTCATGCTTCATGCTCCCATTTTATGCAATTATGTATTCAGGGGAAGTCTACACTCTGAATCATACTCGTATGCTTGAACAACTTCTTTATTACCATATGAAGATGTAGAGAAGGGAAGGAGAAATGATCTAGACTACTAAAGACAGATTCAAAGTCACTTACTTTCAAAACAAAACCAAGAGGTTGCTCAACAAAATGTACCCCCAATGAATCACTGCAAACTTTAGCAGGGCATATAATTTCAGGAGACATGGGCTTGGACTTGGAATGTTTTAAGATAAACCTGAAAGTGGACTCCAGCAGGCCCTTGCTTCCTCAGACTGGGCAAGACCAGCTCCGTCCTCAGCTTGGCTGCTCAGAGCTTTGCTAAGACTCTTATAGCCTCATTTCAGAGTGCTGTGGAAACCACAGGTGTTCTCTTGAGCTTCTTTGTACTTCAGCATCCATATGCTATGGATGAGAAAATATAAAGCATCCCAGGACTCAGAAGGAATGATCATGCCCAGAGACACGTGATAAAGTGAGCTGTAGTCATGGAAAGCAAGAATTTTTTCCCCTGCTCTCACTTTGGAATTGAAATGAGAAATCACAGAACTGCAATGTCTGAATCTTTCATCTCCTTCCAAATGTTGTCTTTTGTCATTACATAATTAGCCTTTATTCCATTTACTGCTAGGTGAAACAGAACTGGCTCTGACAAAGAGCTGCTACATCTTCACCTATGGCAGACCGATCACATTTGAAGTTACATCACTCAACACGCAGTGACTCCATCTAAAGAGGATGATGGATTAGCCATGCAGTCAGGTATAATTAATACCTGAAAAAACACCTTGTCAAGTCTCTGGTCAAATACGTGGTAAACGGAATCCGAAACAAGAAGAGACTTTCTGATGACGTCTGTTCATTGACAGGGAAGAAAAACATCATCAACTGGATGGCAAGACTCTCAGAGCAAAAATTGTTTCCTCAATAGAAAATGCAAAATAAGAATTTCCTCCCAGCACTCACCCACATGTGCCTCTACACAAATACATGTTTTCCTGGGTTTTATCTGTCTTGCCATCAGAGATGCTGGAGAACCAGTTTGTTACTGCTTCATTGAGAATCAGTTTTTCCATCCTGAACCTCTTTTAATATAACCAGCAGAAGTCACTACTTCTCTCCCTACCAACCTCAAAAATACCCATGAGTGGCTTGCTCAGCAGGACCAAGCACTGAATTCTCTGTTCACCTTAGCGATTGTCTTCATGTTTGGGACACACTCCATCAAGCTAAGCCACCACCTGCTGCAGATGCCCCCTCTTTCCTCTAGAGATGCTACTTGGCCCTGCCTGAGGTCCCTGAGCCAGTGACTCCGGGCTGCCTAACACACAAGCATGGGCGTGACCCATCTGTGTCCAGCTAGTCCAGGAAACCAAGAGGTGTCTACTTCATGCGTGACTTTGGAGTACCTGCCAACACCTTCGACCCTACACTACGTGATGACCACCAGCTCACCACAATTCGACAACAGCTGATCACCAACTGAATTCAACTGATGATAGAAAAAGCTGAACAATTTGGAAAGTATGACGAGGTACTGCCCACTGCAACTCTGTCCTGTTCAAGACAGACAGACTTCCATGGGACAGCAACACACTGGCTTGGTCCTGGCACATGTAGACAAAGCCTGTAAACTGAAAGGACTGGAGAGAGAGACCACTTGTGAAACACGCTGATCGCTTCTCTGTTGCAGAGCAGTGCTGGCCACAGTTCTGCCCTTCATGCTGATGTAACTTGTCTCTCTTCTCCGTGCCCTGATAAGCACCTGCTGGGACACTAGGGTAAAAAAACTTCATAGAATCATAGGTTGGAGAAGACCTCTAAGATCATCAAGTACAACCATCCACCCAACAACACCATGCCTACTAAACCATATCCTGAAGTACCACATCTACATGTATTTTGAACACCTCCAGGGATGGGGACTCCACCACCTCCCTGGGCAGCCTACTCTAATGCCTGACCACTCTTTCAGCAAAGAAATTTTTCCTGATATCTAATCTAAACCTCCACTGATGCAACTTGAGGCCATTGCCTCTCATCCTATCGCTAGTTACCTGGGAGAAGAGACCAACACCTGCCTCACTACAACTTGACCGTAACTGATCCAGCAATAAACAGCAGACACAAAAGTGCATCAATTCTTATTCAATAGCTGTCAGTAACAAACGTGAGAGGAAGAGAACAGTCAGCGCTGGCCTAAGGCACTGGATTTGTCCTGGGAATCAGGAAAGGGCTGTGCTGCCAGCTCTGCCACTGACTCACCGCCTGAGCTCCGGCAACGGCTTCACCTCTTCATGCTGTTCCCATCGCCTGGAAGATGGAGCCGGCCTCCCCTCTGATACTTGCTCTGAGGCTGGCAGGCGAAAGAAGCTATTGCTGCGACAGAGAGCATCTCAGAATTAAAGCGTAAGAGACCCTTCCGTTTTGGAGAAGTTTCTGAGCTTGCAGGTCTATGGCAGATTTCATAAAACTCAAGGGTTAAGCTTTGTTTATTTAGAAGAAAAACACTTGTACATGACCGGAAAACTTGAATATCTGAGCTAGTGGCTGGAACACTTACTCCAGGAACAATAAAGTCATAACCCACTCTTGCATTACTGATGGTAAATTAATGCCAGAGCACCACTGTGTGGGGAGCTCCTTCCCGGCCGCGTTTGCCCAGACATCTGGCTGCGGTGGCTCCCAGCACGATGCTCTACAGCCGAGCCTGCGCTCCAGTGTCCGACTCCCCCCTCCTGCCGGAGCCAGCTCGGCCACTTCACCACCTGCTCCTGCTGGGACACAGCTGCTCAGCTCTAAAAGAACGATCGGGGAACGGCAGGACATGTGCAAGGACATCAATCCTACTCACACCCCTGGGACGACTTTATTAAAATCCCAGGGTGAAAGATTATATTCTGAGGGCTTTCCATTCAAAATCCTAATTTAATCAAAATATTTTAAAACCTACTGGCAACGCAAACATCTCCATGCAAGCAGAGAGGTACTCAGCCAACACAGACCCCCTCCAGAACACAATCCCACGCCTCCACCCTGTGCATGCCCTTGGTGTGTACGCAAACTGCCCGACCAGAGCTGTCAGCTGGTCCTGACAACTACGATGACATTTCATATTTGTCTGAAAAGTATCGTGTTCCCCTGCAGTACTGCAGAAAAGACACTTTGAAAATCATTCCTACTTCGCTAACACACCTTTGCAAATGCATTTCGATCACTCCTGCGGGGAAGAGCAGTATCCCCCGCTAGAAAGCTGCAGCCTTGGATGCTCATTTTGATGTATTAACTGGGGCTATGCAAAAGACATAAAATCCCCAGAGCAAATTAATCTCCAAACACATCCAACATCCCCTCAGCTGCCTTATGTATCACACAGTGTAAGTAACTGTCCATAATGATCATACAGCACCTGCTGTCCCCATTCTGGGTATCAGTGGTGTCTCTTTAACCAGACATCAAAGAGAAGAAGCAGACAATGGTGGAATTGTGACAGGAAGAAAGCTCCTTGTCACTCTGCATTTCCCTTTATCTTACAGCACCATACATATGTGCAGCCCACTTGGCCTCTGCTGTCAGGTTCATGCACTGTTGCTGCAATGGCCTCTTTCACAAGGTATCATGGCAGCTTTCAGGATTTCATAAATGGGCCTTTTGGATTTTCTCTTGGGACAAAGCAAGGGCCAAAGCAGGTACACACCCCAACCTACGCTGAGGGAACCAAATCCCAGATGAATTTGGCACCGATGTCCCATCCTAGGTGATGAGCACCAGGACTTTCTCCTTGAGGCTGGCCGAAAACCCAACAAAGCAATGCTCCCCGGAGAGATGCAGCCAGGCGTCAAGGGGTTGGAGCAAAGCCATTTACTCCTCCCCAGAAAGGTGCATGCACCAAGAAGTGCAGGGGTAGCACATACAGCGGCCATGGCTAGAAAACCTAAGCATCACACCAGGGAGTACGCAAGCCGGGACGGCCTTCCTGTCCCAACAGCATTTTAAGACATACCTTCAGATCATGCTGTTAGGGAAAACGTGTGCACATTCCGTTAACTGAGGCCTATACAATACAATCGCCCTTTGCAGTCCCATCTAATCAGTTCTTCCAACGCAAAGTGCCTTCCATTCATACAAGAACATATAGTATTATGTGCATGATGACTGTTTAACCAGGGTAGAAACATTTACTACTTCCACATAGCAAGAAGAGAAGACCTGAATGCTTACTATAGAGATATGAAGCAGGAAATATGACAAAACAATTTCCCGTAATTATTTCCAGCAGTCACTCACACTGGAAAATTTTAATGGTGATAGCAATTAATCTCTGGCTCTTGAGATCTCCAATTAAACGGCATTAGCAGGAGCTACTATCTAAAAATATGTGTTTCTGTCCTATTCCATTAGTTACAACTAAATACGAAATTTCCCAACATACAATGGCACATCCTGCATGTACAATGTCCTTCTTCCTCCTTATTTTCCATGTGTGGATGGCTTGAGTCAACTTCTCAGAGCTGTTTGCATCAAGTAGGCAGATTCAATTCTGAGAGCTTCAAAAACTACGCAGAGCTGGTTAATATATCCAGCATGCCATCTGCCTGGGTGTTTTGGAGCTGGTATTCTGCACGCGTTCTGGTGTTTGGAGGCTTTGTGCTTGTTTCCCGCAAGAGCAATAGTCTATTACTTCAGGAGTCCCACCAACCTTAATCAAAGCTATTCTCAAAGATCTCTTCTTTCCTTATCCCCAGCAGCCGCTCGACAGGACCATAGGTAAGGTCTCCAGTGCAGTACAGAGCTACAACAATACAATTTTCACTAGCTTTAAGTTACTCAAAACAATAGAGACCCACAGTGAAAAGCAACCCTTGCTCAGACGACAAGACAGTGGCATGGCACGCAGACTGGGAGCAAGCAGAAGCGAGACCATTTTATGAGCAATTCAACCCTTAAATTTGCATAACATTCTCATCTTTGCCATTTTAACCCTTTTTTTCCTTCCCTTTTTGCACACACCTGCAAAGCTGAATGTCTGTTGCGCAGAAAACAAGGAGAGAAGCCACTCTAGCAAACAATTCAATGCCATTAACTGGTCGAACCCAAATGCACTTTGGGTTGTTCTTACAATGAACTTTGGTCAATGCCAACGTTTTGAGCACCCACGTGTAAGTGCCCTGGCAAAGGCAAATCACCGGCACAACAAAAGCCACCGCTCAGCTCGCAGACAGTTGTCATAGAGACAAATCAGCATCTCCAGGGTATTCTCATTTTAAATACACACAGAAATCCTTTTTAACCTGTCTTCTTGTAGGCATCTGTCCTCGTGATTCATTTATAAACTGCTGAGGCCAAAAAGAGAGCCATTTATCAGCGGGTCTCCTCTAGGCAGGCTTGAGCTAAGGAGCTTTTCTGCAAACTTGATGGTTTTTGTTGAAAGCAAGTTTCTATCTGATTCTCTGGCTAGTGTTTCTAAAAGCTGTGGTTTGAGGAAGTGATCCAGCTTCAAAGTAACCTGGCCAGGAAAAAAAAAAGAAAAGTTGTGGGTTGTGCTCACTGTGGTTTTTAAACCAGGTCAGATCCCTGCTCCAATTTACCGTGTGGGTGCACCAAGAGCTGTGAGAGGACAGCACAGGGGTGGCATTTCATGGTCCTGGGCAGGAAGGAGGCTGGGGGCATGGAGAAGACAATATTGTAAATGTCTGAACATCTTTTCTCAAAGCCACAGTACAAGGCACCTCTTACATTTACATCTAAAAGCTGCAGCTCCAAATGAGCAGGAAAAAAATACATTAATCTCTGTCTGTGTGGACAAAGTTTCATAAGCTCCTTAGCTGCTGAAGGTGCAAAGACTTTAAAGCTCTAAAACTCAGCGCTCAGCTGTCTTCTGGAGCTAGGAAGCTGGCAGGCAGCACAGGAAACCATATTCTAGGGAAAAAGCCCCAGAAGGGACCTACGGGGATAGCAAGATCACAGGTAATGACAGGTGTGTGGCTCTGGTTGCAAAGAGGGTCCTCAGACCCAAGTCCAGTGCAGCAGGATTCCCCTGCAGACCTCTGCAGAGGTCCCTCTCCAGGGCAGGGGCAAGACAGTGGCAGGCAGGTAGGTTGCCATGGCCAGGACCGCACTGAGGCAGGAATTCAAAATTACACAGCCCCAGAGAGACACACAGACTGACACTGAATCCACAAATCCTAAGCTTGCAAGACCGTGTGCTACCTCTGTAACTTGTCTCAAGGTCTTCTGTGTGACCCAGATATGTAATTCCCAAGTTGTTTTAAAAAAAAAAAAAAAAAGTTTTTCATCTGTTGAGCTACAGAGATTCCTGCTTCTAAAATTACTGCTAAAAGACAAAACCACAGGCAAGCAGATGCCACTTTCACAACAGGTCATAAAAATTCAGCAGCGGTGTTCAAACAGGAAACTTTCCCCTCGCACAGCATGGCAGCCTGACACTGCTGCATCTTACTGGAGCCATCCCATGTCAGGTGTAAGGGGCTCCTTGGCCAACCAATATTTCTGCTATTACAAAGATACACCTATGAAAGGCTTCATCTAAGCAATGTTCTCAGTTTTTGGGAATAAATCCTAAATTATGTGGCTGCTGCTGGGGAGATCAATATAATTCCAAAGGGGAAACTGAGGCACACAGAGAGAGCACCAGCCCAAGGCCACCAAAACCAGTGGCAAAACAGCACGGGAGATTCTTCCCCAATGATTTTCTTAACATCAACAGAAAGCACCAGAGCATGTCACGCTGAAAAATAGCAGGGTGGAAGTACGAAAATAAAGTCATCACTGTTCAACCAGAAGTGACCCCAAGGTAGAGTCTCTCAAACATAATGCAATGTATAGGAAGAGGGCTTACATCCCTTGGAAAAAAAAGCACAGGAGTCATCCATGCCCAGCCACCGCCTCCCTTAAGACTGTGGGATGATCGTTTCCTCCACTCACATATTTATTTGGAATCTAATAATTCATTGCCCCTAGCTTCCTGCTGGAGTTTGTCTTCCATTGTTCAAGATTTACATTACTCAACAGGAAATCGGTGACAGGTCCAGCGATTAGAAAGGTGCATTTCCCACTCAGCCCCACCCTCGCTTGCTTGCTCGGGGCTGGAAGTTGGACCCAGCACACAACTGCATCCATGGGAACTCAGGGAAGTGGGGGAGCAAAGGCAGAGGAACTCTTCTCCTTCTATTAAGGGCTACAGATTGCTTTGTCCAGCCATATGCTGCTGGCCGTGTCCACACACCTGTCCCTCACACACTGTTTGTACTCAGACCTGACAGTAACCCCCTTCTCCATGGAGAAGCTTTCTCTATGCACTGGGGAGGGTGTAGTTTATCAAAGTGCAACTATCAAGGTGGCACTTGCAAAGAGTAAGTACGGTGAAAGCATCCCTTGAACTAAAACACGCTGCCTTCTCCAAGACCATTAGCTTTGCTCCGACACTCTTGCCAGGGGAGAGAGATTCTGCACAGCACAAAGTGCCACTTGTGAGATGTAACTCAGTTTATCACATTGGTTAAGAACTAGGCTGAGTAGGAATCAGCCCTCAGCAGTGGCTTTTAACGCTGACATCACAAGGGATGCTCCAATACATTCTCTTTAGCGGCTCCTCCGTAACAGCACAGAGCAAAACAAAACTCCACTGATCTGTTACGGGGTTTCACTGGGACAGGATGCTTCCCTGGCCAAATCCTCTCATTGACAATGTCACAGCTGTTTTAAAACGTGTTTTCCTTGAGGTTAGTTTGGTAACAGGTACTCAACTCAGGCACATACGGTGACTGCTCAGCACTACACTGTAAGTGTGACTTGTGTAACACAGCTGGTGACCTTTCCAGGCCACAGCTCCCAGACACTGTGGACTGTTGTTCCAACCCTGACATCTCCACGGCTTCCCAGTTAGCTCAGCAAGTGCAAAGGCTGGGATGTTTCTTTAGCATTCAGAGTGTGTTTGGGAACAAAATCCCAGCTTATTAGCCACTGTATGATAAAGCTCACAGAAGGAAGCCTCTGTTCCAAAAGAGGTTTAAGAAAACTCTGCATAACTTCAAAGCAGGAGTTTGATTTCCGAAAATTATTTGAATATAATTTTAAGAATGATTATTTCCTTTGAGCAAGGAGAGACCTTGAGCAAATGCCTTTGCTCCACACTCACTTGCGTGTGCCTAACCAGTCCTCCAAGTTCTCCTCCAACAGATACAGGCAAGAAAGCGTCAGACACCACAATGCCCACACCACAAAGTTTATCCTGAAGTATAACCCCAGTCTCCTCTACTGAAACTCAACATACAAATGTCTCATCTTGTCCACCTCAGACATGGGAAAAGCACATTGCCTCCTCCCCACAGCAGCTTCACCAGACTAAGCCACATGCTCTGTCAGGGAAGGTCACAGATTATAGATGCTCCTTGCTGTTGTTGATCTGCAACAATTTCTCTAAAATTAGACTTACCTGCAACTGGAGACCACACTACAATGCCAAGCAAAATGGAAGGGTTACAACATACCTCTTAGTCAACATACCTCTTACAATAGTCCTGTTTGCATATCTCCGTATGCTAGCTTCTTTCTCAGCAACATCCTTATGTTGACTCATGCTCATTTTGCAAAATGAAACAATAGAGCTTCCTTACACTAAGAGATTATTTTGTCTCCTGCTCAGGAAGGCCACTGGGTTCTATAAATTACTGGAAGCTTCTATCCACAAAAATTGTCAGAAGCCACCTCAGAGCAGCTGAACCTCAAATGCACAAGTATTTTTGCTGTGATAGTCTAAAATATCTGGTTCTACTTGTAAAACAGAAATGACACATACCACAACTAATACAAGATCATTTAAATAACCCCAGACAGAAAACCTCCACACCAGCATTTCCTTCTCTGAAACACACCCAACACTCACAAGTATTAGCTCAGATAACATTTAGTCATTTTCCCTGCCCAGAGAACTGCTATGAAAGCTGTGGAAAACGTGAGTATTGTAAGCACAGAAATAAATGTGGAGGATGAGCCTTTCACAGTGAAATGTGCACTAAGGATATCTGAACTGCTTGATAGTGAATGACACAGTCATGATTTGTTTCACTGCCTAAGTTACTTACCCACTCTACCAGGTTTTTAAGGATTTTGAAAATGTTGGAAGATAGACCACTCCTTAAAAAACAAGAATTTTTTTCTTTTGATCCTACTTTACTTAGTGCTTTTGGTACGTAATTTGATGCTGCTTTGAAGAAGACATTGGCACTCAAACCTGCCTTTCTCTTCCAGCCTGACTTTCCCCTTCGAGTTTTTAAACTGATTAGGAAATCCTTAGGGAGTACAATGTGAAATGGCTTCAGTGGAGTGGGAGCCCCTTACAAGGGCTGGACTTACCTGGTCTAAGCGCAGAGCACCATCGATGAAGCGCTGTTTGCGGAGGTGCTGGGCGATTCGATGTAGATTCAGCACAGCCTGCTGTATCTCAGCTACTGAATGTTGAGGGGAGACAGGGGGAAGTTCTTCAGGTGAGAACACCTTCCCGGGGCTTTCAATCATACTCTGTGCATGGTCGTAGCTTAGCTTCACGCATGAGCAGATGACTGTCCGCCCAAACCATTCATCAAGGATCTGCAAAATCGGAAAGTGTAAATTGATCTGAGGACTTGCTTTTCCAGTGCACAAAAGCTCGGGAAGTTGTACAAAGACTGGAAAGAACGACACCAGACCTCGTCACTGACTGTGATCTTCAAGGGAAGATCTTCTCATATTGAGACCATCAAGCCTTTTGCCCGTACAGATTCTCTACTGTCTAGTAACATGTATATGCACAATATATTGTGTGCATACATACGCAACTGCTTGGTTCTCCCACCTCTACCTGATTTCCCTCGTTCATAGAGCTCAGAGAACTACAGCCTATCTGGGAGTTGAAATCAGTCAGTTGACTCAGGGGCTACTAGGTGCAGGAGTGGCAACAGGCAGACAGACACATGCAAGAAAGGATCTCCTATCTAAAACACAGCAGATTGCATTCCACCTCTTCAGTCAAAGTGTGGCCAGCAGGGCACGAGGGACTGGCCCTAAAATACTCTGTTTTCAGGAGTACTGCAGGAACCCCAATGTCTGATGAGCATTCGCGAAAGCGCCTGAGCAGGACTTTGGTGGGTCTGGAGGAGAGATGGCCAGTCATTGACCCCTTGTTTCTCTGATCATAGTCCTAGGCCCAAACTCAAGTCAGGAACCTTCCTGAGCTTCCAAATTATTTTGGAATCTGGAGGAAAATAATCTACAAATCACCCATAAAATTCTTCTATTTTAAACAAGAAGCCACGCTCATTTTAAACTCTATAACGGAATACCAATGTAGAAGTAGCAATTCAGAATTATTTTTTAAAGCACAAAGGAAAATCTATTTTCAGCTGAAAAATATAAAAGAGTCCAATAGCTCATCAAGCCAGTGAGAAAGTGCAGAGACACAAACGGCAGAAGGCTCTCCAGAAAAGTCAAGAGCATTGGCATGAGGGCTCTGGAAACGGATGCAGTTCGTGCTCAGAAGTGCTCAGAGAATGAATGGGGAATTGTACTTCTGCCTTAGCTACAAGCGCCACCTTACCCCTTCATCAGCACAACAGGACAAGGCAAATTCTGCAGGTGATAGTGTCTGGGGAGAACAGCCAGCTCTAAGACAGACTCATCAAGGACACTGCTTCAGAAAGGCAAACCCTCTCCTTAACAGGAAAGGATTGGTCTCCAAGATACCTTTTCTGCCTCCCTCCCTCATGCCCCACAGAACATATGTGCAGTATAACTCAGCAGCTCAGAGCTCTGACAGTCACAGGGCATTTAAGCCCATTTCTAATTAGAAAGTGTTCTAATAGTGGAGATGCGGCAAGTGATGCCTTGCAATGTAAAATGCTCTGACCCTTGGCTCATGGTTATTCTGTCTGCCCCTTTCTTACCCCAAGGAGAAAGAAGGAAGAGTAAATCACAAAGCTGGACAGAGATGCTGCAACAGTGCTGGCAGCACCTGCTCCGCGCTCTGCTGCATCCCGTTAAATGTGGTCCAGCTTCTTGTGGTGATGGGGGATCCATATACAGTAGGTCAGCGACATCTGATGAAATCTGCTGGACCCAAAAAAACTCCTGATATTAAGCAAGCATGATCTCTGGTGTAGAAGAGGCTGCACTGCTCTTTAAATGACCCACTTGCAGCAAGCTAAAGACTATTAGCCAGTTGGTAATAGAGATACTTCAGACTCCAGTAAGACATGGATGGTACTCAGGTACCAAAAAGGTGTTGTTCCTTGTTGAGATGATCTCAGAGCAAGGCTGAGCAGCCTTCATTTGAGTTGAGCACTTCTACAGACCCTCCAGTTGTAACAGGCAGCTCTTTCAACTTGCTGTTCAAATGTTTTCAGACACTATTTCTATTTCCTTGTTAGTTTCTCCATCTACACGTATTAATTTCTGTATCAAAGGTCATTATCAATTCTGGCCGTCACTACTATCCCACATTAAATATTTTGTGTTTGGAAAGCACTGTTCTTTTGTTTCATAAAGTAAGCGAGTCAATTCCATCATGTTAGGGTTAAGGACTGGGCCCAAACCAGAAGGGTAATTCTGAACAGAAGCACTTTCCCCAAACCCTGGGTTAGTGCTGAAAGCCGGCTCTGAGGCTACACAGTGCTTTCTGTCAGCGGCTTCCAAGAGCTCTCCCTGTCCTTTGCAGGAGGCAACAGATCGGACTTCCACTTTGCTGTCTGAAGTTGAAGCTTTCAACAAAATCTCATTTTTCTGCTTGCTTAGAAGATGCCAAATATTTCAGAACTCTGCTCACTTCCTTGTAAGATGAGAGATGAAGCATGTTGGGCCCCCAGAATGTAACCAGAACATTAAATCTCAGGCAGGCTACATTCGGGGCAAAGCATCAGGATAAGCAGCCCATTACTAGCAGACATTGAACTACTTTTATTTCTCTGTTTCCTCAATCCCTTTTTCTGTTCTTGATCTCTCAAAAGCAACCAAGCAGCGTGATGCAGAGCATCCAGTTTCCACTCCTGCAGTGGCTCTAACAGCTGTAAACTGGACAGTGACAACCCTGAGAGGTCTCTTATTAACATACCCAATAAACACCTTCTCACCAAGGTTGCCTGGATGCATTAAACACTTCACACAGGCAAGGAAAGGAGTTTTGGATGCATCTTGCCCCGTGTAGTCCAGTAATCCCTGTGTGTAATGAGCAGAGCTGCCAGACTCAGCCTTGCTGCAGCAGGCTAACTTAACCCTACCCGCTGTCCAAGTATTTCCTGGAAATGCCCTCTGTCTCTGCCTTCAGCAGCCATCCAAGCAGACTTCGGGTAACCACAGCCTTGTGTCCCTGATTTGGAAACCCCACTGGAGGAATGAGCAAGCTCTGCTTCTGCAGGGAAAGCCGCACAAGGCTGCCTGATCCATGTACCAATGGCTGATGGATGGGCAAAGCAGACCGGAGGAGCAGCATTTGGCAGTCGTGAGCTGGGACTGGGAGATTACAACGAGTAGCCCACAAGACAGGTCCGCAAGGCCTCCCCATCACAGCAAACCTGGTGCACTCAGTCCCCAGGCAGAGTACCAGTATCCAAGATATTTCTAGGGTTATACTAAGGCTCCCCCCAGCTCTGGTTGCTTTTGAGAAAAAGCTGTAGTCCCCAGCACATCATCTGATGAAAATCAGCATGGCTCAGCTGAAACCCTCCCATTAGCACTGTCCCTGGTGGAATGGGTCTCTTTGAGGGTGTGACCTAGCTGCACATGAGGCTGAGGACTTTATCCATGCAAGGCAGTGTCCATATCACGTCCCAGTTGACAACAACAGATTTGCGCCTGGATGACACATCGTTCGCATAGGTTGTTTCAGACTGAAGCAGTTTCTCTTCCTCACTGGTAGAAGAAACCAGCAGGGCTGTGCTTCAAAAATCAGCAGGCAATAACTTAGAATGGAGAGTTGCATTGTTTGTTTTCAAATATCTTTCTGTTGACTGCATTCGAACAAGAATGTGCTATGCTGTTCCTATAAACGCCCAGCTCTGCAGCTGAAGAACAGCACAGATGCAACAATATGGTTAACACCTCTGCGCTTGGAAAGTCATCTCAGATAGATAACGTCACACTATCCCACTGGAGTCCATGGAGCTATGTGGAGCACTGCTCAGGCAACATTTTCTTCAGTCTGAAAATTAGGGGATAAAAAATCCAGAACACAAAAGCAACAGAAACAAGAAAGTGCCTGTCTCCCAGATAGGGCTGAGCCTGGCATTATTTTTCTAACAGAAACAAGAATTAAAAATCCCAACAACTTATCAATAGTCACATTCCAGTGAGGAATCTCTGTGCCTTTTCCTTAGGACATGCATTAGCTCAAGACTTATTTGCTCTGGAACAGTAACAGTGGGAGCTCAGAGCAGCTCTTGCCTCTAGTAGTGCTGTCAGGCTCTCTCCACAAGCTCAAGGTTACGATACTGCTGTGCACATGCAGTGCAACAAAGTGCTCTTCAGCCTCATGATTCCCTCACTGAGGAATGTCCTGTCCTCTGGGTCAGTGTTCTCACGGCTCTCCACCACCAGCCGAGGTTCAAACGCTGTGTTGGGTCCTTTGACTCACCTCCCTTTCACCCAGTAGAGCCCGGAGAGCATGTGATCCTGTTTACACTGAGGTGAGGCTATAGTAACAGCTAGCAATAGAGGAGACACGTTCTGTCCCAACTCAGAGATAAGCTCTTACAAGAATGCCCTACTGGGCAAAAGCACTTTTCCTCTTGGAAGGAGCAAATTCTTCTCCAGCCTCCACCTGATATCAAGCGACTTTGATTAAGACTGCAGTTCTGAAAGGTCTCCTAGGAGAAACCAGATTGCCGAGATGTCTGCTTTCCAAGGGGCTGCGTGACCACGGCCCACACCACTGCTCCTGAGGAGATCAGCTCCCTGAGCAGGCGCAAGGCAGATGCTGCAGCTCCTCTGCTTTCTCACTGGCCAGACAGGGTTGGTCTGAACACTGTCTGAAAAGCAATTAATGTATATATTGCAGGGGATGAGAGACAAGATTTAATTAAAAGCTTATTTTAATTAAGACTGGACTATTAGCTGTTCAAAGACCACTCAGAGTCAATAAAGGCCCACCAAGCAGCTACTATTAGAAGGTCCCATGAGTAATCGTGCTGTCGCTATAGGAAGTGGAACGATTTTCACAGTGAACAAATAAAATCCACTTCAGTGCCAGAGCAGGGACTCGCTGGAGAAATACAGATGCTGCAACTGTATTTTGCTAAAGCACAAAACAAGAATCAGTATGCTTTAGAGCAGCATGGACAATAATAAGGAAGTAAAGTTAATCTTTGTGAATAATTACCAAATTGGCACAAGAAATAATCTCCACAGAGAGAGTTGTGCATGAACACAACACTAGTTAAAAAAAAAAAAAATTCTGAGTACAAAAAGTACTTCACATAGATCGGAGGGTCACCTGGTAGTGGCAGTCCTAAGCCCTCCTTGATTTCTGAGGGGACCCTGTGATCACTAGAGAGGAAATTGTTAGGGTTACAAAGAGTGTGGGAGAGGAACAGGTAGAGAAATGAAGACATGGGGAGAGCTGATTGGCAGCTGAAGGGAGCTTGCTGCGCTGACAGACAGCCTCCACAACTGCTCCCTGGAAATAACACATGCAGAGGACGGAGCTGTGCCTTTGCTGAAGAGCTATCGCGCTTTATTTGGATCAATGTAATGTGCAGCTCTGAAGAAAACTGAAATAGTCTGTTTACCAGAGAGGCCGCAGAGGATACTGCCCTCATCCACTGCATTGCACAACCGCCCATGAGCACAAGGCAGGCTTGGACTGCGGGTGGGAACATCTTATCCCACCCAAAGCATTAGCTGCGAGCTGCTGCTGGAGGTAAGACATTAGATGGATGGGTGACCGGGCAAGGAGCATGGAAATGCTCTGTTCCTGAGATTCATACAAATATTCTTCCTTTCCCCACCACGTTGTGAGATTATTCCAGTTGGAAGTTCTACAGAATCTCATCGGGGAAACAAGATACAGGGATAGTCCTACATCCTCCAGGACTGTTCACCGACAAGTCCTTTGCTATCCACCTGGGTGTCAGGGGATGGCATTTTTACCACTCTGTTTGCAAGAGCAGGGTCTGGCCACCAAGGGAAGACTGATTAGCAGGATGACTGCCCACTGCTTGAGGTACCTTGCCTTCTGGAGTCACCTTCCACATCACAGAGAACGTCAGCCTATCTTGCATGGGATTGAGACTGCATAACTCCTCACAGAGCAGCTTCGGAAGCATCGGGATCACCTGGAAGAGAAGAGAAGAGTGACTCCGTGAGATATGGGCTTTTAGTAGAGACCTGTCTGGCCAGGCTTCCCTGACCAGTTGGTAAAAGAGAGGTTCAACAAAGCACAGAAGGAGAAAATGCGTTAAACCTTCAGGATCACTTTCTCTGTGGCAGGAGGGGCTACGTGATAGCTCTGGGACGCATCACCCATGCCAGAGCTACACTACATGGTGAACAGCACGCCGGCACAGAATGAGTAAGTAACCCAAACCCTCTGAAACGAGAGGAAGTCAGACACCGCTGAGGCCACCAACACTCACATGAGCCCCATCCCTCGATGAGACCAGAGTGACCTATCAGTCTCCCACCTGTGAATCACGCCCAGCACTCCCCTCTGAGGAACGGAGTAAGCATGCTGGAGCATCCTGCATTCTCCGCTATGCAAACACTTCACTCTGCAGCTTTTAAGGCCACAACATTTGCTCTGTTTTCCACTTCTTTCCCCCTGCCGTTTTGACAGTAGGAAGAATGAGGAAGACTCAGCACATCAGGAAATGATGTTGAAGAAACACGGTCCTGGCAGTCAGGAGCTGAAGAGCTTGGATCTGGCAACTGTGTTTCCTGCTTTGCCACTGAAGACTGTGTAACCAAGCAGGTAATGAAAGTCTGCTCCCTGCGAAGCATAAATGAAACTTCTCCCATGCATCACAGGAGTGGTGCCTGGCTGTAATAAAGACTGAGCCATGCTTTGTAACACAGACGGGAACGTGTAGATGTTGCTGAGATAAACAAAAGTACCTGGTTCACGGCCATTGAACATGGTATTAGCAAACAGAGGGAGAAAATTATTATTCTACTGCACTCAACTCTGAACAAAACGTCAGCAAACGGAAATTTCTGGCAGGGATTTTTTAACCCGTGTCCTAATTACTTACAACTAATCAATATTTCTGCTGCTGAATTACCAAACTACGAATTACTCATGCGACTACAGTAACAAAGCAAAAGCTTTGGAGCGTATTCACATTAGGGCAAACTTGAGCAGCTCTGAGTGTTTCTGCCATCCCTGAGTTATTTCCCAGGTGAAGTCAGCAGTAAAGATAATATTTAGCAGCTGTTTAACAAAGAAAACCTCATTAATAAAGTTCCACATTCCTATTTCCCTTCTCCTTATTTACCTTTGTGAAGAAGGAGTAACTGCTCTCAAAGATGACACGCGTTATTCCTCTTGTTTATTTTGAGTGGCAACATGGGCTGGTGGATTCCAGAAAAACACAGAGAGAAATTCTCTACTTGGTTGCCATAAAATATTTTCACTATTGAATTTACTTTCTGTTTCGATTGCTCTGCTGTGCCACCCTGTAAATATAGGACCAGCAGGAAGCCGACTGGCATGCAAACCCCAGCTCTTCCAAACTCTGTGACATCGATTTGATGATTTCAGAAATAAGATTTTCTACCTGCATGCCAGGGGAACAACTGTTCTTCAAAACAGTAAGAAAAAAGAAGTCTCAGGTGTCCATTTTCTCCTCATGTGCACACACTTCATATCTACCTTTTGTTTTGAAGGAAAGACTCTTAAAATATTTAATCATATTTGTGGCTTGGCACCAGATGACGGCTATAAATTAATTCTAATTGCAGTGCATATTAATGCCAAAACGTTAACTGTATGGTCTGTGACTGTCAAGGAGTCACTTGCAACATGAATCAGCAGCACTGGCTCAGCTGGAAGGTCACAAGGGCACAGATTATGATAAGCTGTTTCCCGCAACACAAAGGCCGTCAACTCTGTTATTCCAGCTGTGAACAGTACATTAACAATACTGGTACATTCATAACTCACAGATCCAGTACGTGAGCTCTGCCATGCTGCCTGGAAGGACCCACACCACAAGGTTATAAATTCAGCATAAGCGGTGCCAACCCATACCAGAAAGGAGAGAAAATAGCTTTACAGACTATCGGAAATCCCTGGCTGCCTAAGATCGCCCATGACCACCGTGAGACCCTGAAGTTCAGGTCACAGTGAACAAAGTGTTAGCAATTTAATAAAAGCTCCCATGCACTTTTCCACCCAAATTAAAAGCTGCAGTTACTAGCTTTGTTCTCTCTCCCCTGCTCTGTGATTGATCATCTGATAATGTTCTGCACTTATTGAATATTTCTGTGCCTTAGCACATCCTCTTTCCCTTCACATCTCCTGAAGCAATAACAGTCTGCTAGAAAAATGCCTACATGAAACATGAAAGCCCATTCACAAAGAATAGCCCGAACGAAACAACAGGATGCTTGTTTTAAGTGTACTTGAGCAGGATTAATATCCGATTCAAGAGGCTATAATTCTTTGGAAGGGCTTTCAATGATGTGAAACACAAGCAAATCTTTAACTTGGATCATAATTACGGCACTAAACACTCACCAAGCAATTAGCTGTAAGAAAACTACTGTTACACAGGGAAGCATTAGCCCATGTTACCCTTGTTTTACAGCAGAGAAAGTTTAGGTAAAGTAACTTAACCTTAGCCATGAAGGAAACCTCACAAGAGAACAGGAATTCAGCCAACCTTTTCCTGGGCTCCGCAAATACATGCATAACGTAAGACAATGTGACCTTGCATTTCAGGTATTTCAGTTTTATCTCCCTTACTGAATTAAAAGAAGAAACCTCTTTTCAGCATCACTACCGTCTTGCCTAACCGCCTTCCTCTGCTTTAACATCATGATTCTTCTTCACACTCTACACGGGGAATAAACCGTCACAAAGCACAGAAGTTTAAGATCTAAATACACATTTCCTTTTTCCTTAACATGCTGCGGTCACAGGCTGAAAGGATTCTTAGTAGGTGCAAGCCCAGCAGTTAGCATACAAAGATGTCACAACTGTGTCACGCTTGGAGAGCGAGATGTTTCAGGAGTGATCGCAGGGGCTGCCCAGAAGGAACTTTTGCAATAGGATTATCTCCGTCTCTTTCTGAAGGAGACGCAGGATGAGAGGAGATTTCCCTAAGTACATCTTTAATGCCTAGATTTGCAAAATATCAGGGTGGCATAGCACCGCCTCAAATAATCCAGAGGTTGCCTGGCATCTTTTAAACGCTTTGCCCTTCCCGTGACTGTCTGCCAAGAGACAGCGGCGTCTGCCAGCTGCCCCGCGGAGTGCCACGGCACGCCGCAATCCGGCTAGCTGAAACTCTGCCGAGGGACATCACCTCTAGCGTGAAGTAGTTTCCTTCGCCAATTGCTGAGGATGTGGCTATGCTGGGGATCACATCAATCAGCCTGCTTTTACTGCAGGTGGAAATAAAGTCACCTGGGCTTATACAGGGATCATAAAGTCGGAACAGGGGGGTGTATAAATGTCGTTGAATCTAGAAATGCAGTTGGAGAGATCCAGCAGGGCTAAGCGAAAAACTTTCACAATGAAAAAAAAAAGCCTACAGCCTCCAGGAAGTCCTTCCTAATGAATGTATCATAGAAACCAGGGCTGAAGAAAGGTTTGGGTGGCGAGAGATTGTCTGGTTTTCATCCCCCTCTATCAGTCAGACTAATAAAAGACATCATCTCTCCCCACAAGCCCAGCAGGGCCCAACAGATCCTGGAAAGGGCACTTCTTTCAGTGAAAGGCTGATATCCACAACGCTCGCAGCTGTGGGTCTGCATTTCAAATTAAATTACAGACAGAGGATTTCTCTCCCTGTTTCCAAGCCCTACATGTGAACTCCCCGCTGCTACCACGCACAGCTCCAGCACTGCCCGACAGCCCCCCCTCCATGCTATCGGCTCGCCCACAGCCAGCCACACGTCCCAGCACCGCAAAGCCGTGGGCAGCAAGGGAAAAACGAAGTAAGAGCAGGCACCACTGGGTCTGAGGGGTTTCCTACACATCGTTGTCCTGGGGTTATAAAACATGTGGATCTGTAACCATGGCTGGGCACATTGCTTAGCAGCTGGCTCCTCTGCATGGTGGAATCGCTTTGGACACGAGAAGACCTAACCTCCTGCTTGAGAGAGCCCTTGGTTTGGTTTTGTTTTGCCTCTTTGGCTAATAAAGTGCTTCCAGAAACCAAATGCAAGTTTCCAGCCTCGGACTCATTCCTAGGGAGCTGGGCAGCTGGATGGAGCATGCACATACTGGTATGGTAAAACTCCCCGTTCACTTTAAAATCAGAACCATCTGCCGCAGCCAGGACTGACTCACCAGGCAGGTTCAGAGCAGGTTAGCCAGGGCGGCTCTCGTCTATGACTCGCTGTAGCAGCTTTTCATGGAACAGACAGGGAAAATCAATCAGTCAACCAAAAGGGAACAAACTCCGGTTAAGAAAACTCCCTTATTTTCACAAAGTCAATGGACAGCTTTGCTCCCCTCAAACAACCCCACTCTGCTGGTGCCCTGCTTTGGCTGTCTGCTCCGGCTCGGTGCAGGGGCTTACAACCATCGCTGACTCTGGGGGCAACCCCTTCTCCCACTGCCGGTCCAATAGGGAGGGATCGTATTAACCGAGAGTTTCCATCAGCTGCTCTCCCCAGAGCTGGGAGGAGGATGCCGAGGTCCAGCAACGGGGTGGGCTCAGCAAGCCTCCTGCTTACACATGAACAGAAACTTAGAGGAAATAGGCAATTTGTTTATGAGCCAACATTTCTGCTGAAGACTTGTATCAACACTTCCATGAATTCAGATTTTGAGCAACTCTTTGTTACTCAGCCTGAGATTATCAAAATATCAACACTCTGACAACCTGCTGGTGTCAAAAGTGAACGTCTCGAAGTCCTTGGACTCAATGTGAAGATAGGCTTACAGTTCCGATCTTTGATCTCCAGTATAAAATAGGACCAATAAAATATTATAGGGATTTATGGCTGACCTCTCACTCGAGCTGCTTCACACCTAAAATAACACTATAAGATGTGCCAAAAAAAGAGGAAACTGTTTAGGTTTTCTTGCTTCTTAAAACCTGATACACTCTTATTTCCAAAACTTTTGACTTTTATTAAATAGACTGCTAGCAATTACACAATAACTCCCCTTTTGGATACATGGTTCAGGAAAACTAAATATGTGGCTTTATTTAACTTCTTTGGGAGGATTAGTGTGGTGCTAACCTCTAGCAGAATCACAGCTGTCTTAGGAAACAGCTCCATCAAAGTAAAGCATATTTTCTACAAGAGTCATGCTACCATCTTGTTTCAGACAGCCTGGCTGCTTTCCTTTGCCCATCCCCTCTCTCCTTTTCACCTCTTGCAACTAAAATAATGACCATTTCATCATCTAACTTAGTTTGCACTCTTAAAATACATTTTCTGCAGGGCAGAAGCATGGGTAAAACACTAATCCTGACTGCTGGGCCTAGGTAGTTGAAGAGCAATTGAAGATTGCCTTACGTCGGCATTGCATGCAACCAACTGCTAGTGCTGGGAGGTGAAAAGCGCTTTGAAAGAAAATTCAATTAACTTTTGAATTCAGCTAGATTTTAACAAAAAATGTCTCCTTCCTACATCTTCCTTCTCCTTAAAAAAAAAAAAATCACATGCTTTCAAACCACAGTATTTTGACCTGGAAATACTGCCACATCTTCCTGGACTACAGCTTTACTGCCCTGCAGTGACATCCCCCCCAGGCCAGCCCACGTCTCCCATAGTGAGCTACGGCCGTTGAGGCATCCATCAGGGGAGGATGCAGAGGGCTCATCATTGCAGAGATTGCAGGGTTGGGAAGAGTCCGGTGCCACAGCTGTTTGTTTCCATGGGATGTGCATCACTTCCCACTCCCGGGGAACAGCAAGTCACTGGTAACTTGGTCCCGCACCTTACTCAGTATCTACTTACTAACACCTGTGTGCTGTTGGCTTCTCTACCACCGACCCAGCTTGGGCACTTCTGCATTGCTATCACAGCTATTCCATGCAACGCATACCCAGAGAGACATAAATCCACCAGACTCACCGAGACCCCCTGAATCTGCGCCTTGCTATTTCTACCCAAGGAAAGTTACGGAACAACTACTAAAGCTTAACATGTCAGTAGCGTAAAATAAATCATTTTATCATCTGGCAAGTGTGGAGAAGACACCGTAAGCTATCAGAACAAGCATCATTACAAGACCCTCCCCCGACAGCAACCCTGGGAACATCCAGGAAGGGAGGGGAAGAATCACTCCTAAGCCTAAGCAGCAAGTAGGATATGTTTATTTATTATACAAAAGATGCCCTGTCATCCTGGAAAGGGCTGCAGAGACAAGGACTTCAGCCTGACTGAATGGGAGAGGCAGATTAATCTGCTCCTGTGAGACTGCCTCAACACTCCTCTTTATGCAGCTGATGCTTCGGGCTGACACAGGACGCTAACAGCCAAGCGCCTCGGCTTCCCCGCACGCACAGTGCCGGCAGTGTCTGATGAGCTAGGAAACATTCCTGCACATTCAGCTGAAAATGAGACAGACACAGACAAAACCTGGATGTTTCCTTTCCGATGATGTTCGTTTTTCAAATATAGAACTCAACTTTAAACTTGACTTTAATGTTTGATTCCTTTACACTGAAATCTGTACGATTTCCACCATCTTTTCATTGCACGATGAAAAGACATCAGACATCATTTCTCCAGTATTTGGGATAACCAGATAAAAGAAAAGTATATGAAATACTGTCACACCTGAGGATGTGAGCTTGCACAGCATGTTTTACACAGTACTCTACTATGCATTCACTTCTGAGAGGGATTAGCTACCACCACAAAGACAAAACTCACCACCACCACCACGGCATCTGCAAATCTCAAGCTCCCAACAGCAAAGCAGAGGAACCAGCTTGGGTCTGCCAGGCTTACCGCAGGCCAGCACGGTGCAAATGCAGCTGTGCAGCTCTGCGCCCTGAACTGCCTCTGGCTCAGCAGCGTCCCGTTCACACGGAGCTGCTCCTGAGCTGGCAAGCCCTGGCACAGCCGGATCTCTGCCCACAGACACAGGGTCATGAACTGCTGCTTTGCCTCCTGCTCTCTCCATAAGCTCCGAATTAGTCAGCAGCGATGTTAGCTCTTGTGTTTGTATCAATTTACTCATTTTTGTAAGTTTGCTGCAATAATAGCCAGATTTTGATTGCGGGCATCTGAAAATGAACCTTTAAAATTAATTTATGGTAAATGGAAGATGAAAAAAGGAAAGGTTATCCTTACCTTTTGCACTAGATAGACACTAGTTGCTCTCTTTCTCGCTACTTTATCCAGTGCTGTTTCTTCTAGTACAAAGTAGCTTACATCTGCGATGTGAACACCCACTTCGAAGTTCCCTGAAATTGCACAAGGAAGTCAGTAGGCTGCAGGTACAAATGAACTGCTGACATATTTAATTCTGACCCTTCTCTCCCAGTGCTACCGTAACCTTTTTGCCTAATGCCTAGATCTCACAAAAATGATACTTCTTTCCACCTCTTCCACCTGAGATGAAAACTGTGGTCTCTTAGGACACTACCAAATTCACAGCCCCTGTGGCTACAACATACGAGTGAATACACATATGAGTGAATCCTCAAGCACAGTGGTGGATATGTGAAAACCCTTAAATACCATGTGGATAAGTCCTTCCAACTAGGAGCTTGTAACAGCGGGCCCAGTCTTCATCCCTTTGCTGTCAAAGTAAACAAGAAATATGGGACCCCACCTTACAACCACACAGGCAATGCAGGACACCATCTCCCAGGTACGGAGCAAGCGGTCACATATGCTTTTGGGTTCTCAGAGCTGCACTTGTTTCCACTTCACCCTGGTTGAGCCCAGACTGCTGCTGGTGACCTGAGAAGTCTTTAATGACTTTGCAACAGGCTATGCAGAAGCACAGCTTCGCACAACCAGAATATTCCCACTGTTATCCTGCCTTCCCTTCAGATTAGGCGTTTCATCCTTAAGAGTCCAGTCTAGAAGTATCTTAATTCAAAAGTTAGGCTAAAGAGGAGTACTACTGAGGTTTATCATGAGGTTTTGGCAATAATTCGGATTTGGAAGTAGTGATCATGCTCAGCTTTGGAAGTAATTAGTACCGTGGTCCAAGAAATTCTGGTTTGCTAATCCTCAAAGGAGCCTATTGACCTTTGTTTTCTCTGGAAGGACTAGGCTGGATTTGAAGTGCTTATTTGTAGAATAGTTCTGAGTGCAGCGGGTTCCTAATTATAACATTTGGTTCTTTAGAGGAATTCACTAACTTCTTGGTATCTATAAATATTATTCCTTTCCCTAATTTTTTTAAAAAGGCAATGTAATAAGATATCATGCTGGTGACAATCCTGTTTGTTTATACACCTTGCAAAGAATATTACCAAAGCCCTTCTGTAGTGTCACGTTTTTGAAGGATAAATGGTTCATAGCTGCCATCATTACACAGTACATCTGCCCCAGATCTCAGCAGAGTGGGAATGGAAATGCATACAGGTGAAGAGGAAGTGTCAGAAGGTTCAAGCTCGTATTAGGAGAGACACCCAGCCCACTGTGCCCCCAGCTGGGAGTTCAGATAAGTGAGCCCCGACCCGCTCTGTGTGACTATTTGAATTCATAACAATTTTAAGTTAACTTTATTAAGCCATGTTTGCACAGCACTTTGAGTGCGTAAAGTACGATCTTGCTTTTTGAGCTGCCTTTGTACACACTCGACAGAGCACAGATGTAAAGGCAGCAGAAAAGCACATGCAAGATGAGAGTACTGGGGTTTAGATTTGTCCACATAACCTACAGTCACTGCAAGGTTTCTGCAGAGAGTCAGTATGATGGCAGCAGGGGAGAAGGCAATAATCCCATTGCACATCAAGGGACAAATTCCACCGCTCGTTAGGAAGCTGGGAGAAAAGACTGCAGAGTAAATGGTTCACCTCAGAAAGCTGCCTACAGCTGTGTTGTGATATTATCACATGCCTTGAAAGCCGCTCTACATGGATTAGGCATCCAAGCCTGAAACTACTTAGACAGTAAGTCTTAGACCAACAGTTCAACCAACAGGTTTAAGATTACATGCACTTGAAGCCAACACACTCAGAAGGTAAAAAAATATTGAATACTTTGAAGTCCATATTGTAATGTATTGACCCTGCAGGCAAATATTGATGAAAGGAAAAGGAGAGGAGGTCATTACATCATGGCTCTAATGGTACTTTAATTCAATATGTGCACTGCTACATACATGAACTTTTTGTCCTTGGTAGAAAATCGACAAACCAAGAAAGATCTCATTGCATGAGATAATAAAACATGGAGTTAGCCAACGAAAACACATTGAGCAGAGTTAAATTTCATTCAGGTTTCCCACCACAGCTTCTAAAAGCCGGGGTCAGCGTGAGCCCCCTGCTTTTGAACTTCTAATGGAAATTCTATCTAAATATTTTCTTACATACATTGACATAATGCAAACTGGCAGCTCTTGGGTTTGTCTTGCTCAAGTATAAGTCACCCTATCTCTCTCACCCCCCAAAAATTCAGACCAAGAGAACTTGAAGATACAGGACAGCAATCAACCAATTGGATTTCTCTCAAATCACTGTTTTTGAATGTGTCAGACAAAATACCAGCCTAAGCCAGCACAGAAATACCTGCCTACTGCTCTCTCCTGGTTTATTTGCTAATTAAAATGAAAGAGTTTTGTGGATAGAGAAATACTATGCCCTAGGATTCTCTTCCAGGTCCACAAACAGTGTTTCTAGTCTCATTAATTTTTACGACAAGGTCACAAAAGGAACACTTCACGTTGTAAGTTTTGTGTTATTTTCCAAGGAAAAAGGAAAATGGGGCCTGAATGAAAGGAAAAGAGAGTTAAACAGCACTCATTTATTGAAAAAGTCTTGTCAGAGAGCAGAGAAAAGGGGGAAAGCATGAACACCACATGGACCACACACCACAGGCTGCTACACATGGTCTACTCCACCTTCATTTTGATGAAGAAATCTACTTCTCCAGCAAACAGAGGCTTCAAGTCTTGGCATGTAGCTCTCCATCATGATATACTTCATACCCTACATTTCTTACACAAATGAGTACTTTACAAACCACAGACTTGTTTCACCCCAAATTTAAAATTCTCCTACAGTGAAGCTAAAGCTGCTCAACAACCCCTAAAGCTAAGATATAAACTACCAGTTTAAGGATGTTTTTTAAAGGAATTTACATAAGAATGTACAGGAGATTAAGCCAGACACTTCATATGCTGATATTAAAGCAAGAGCTGAAGGAAGCATCTATTGCAATGATAAATGCTAAAGGCACTTGGATGGCTTCTTTCTCTGGGATTTTTTCATTTAAAATCATTTCATCTGAAAGTGGGTGCAAAATTGTCATCCCATTCAAACTCCACCACTACAAAGCTGCTATGTGGGAGACATTTAGCAACAGGGAATGCAGTTTAGAATCAAGCAACACATGTTTTATTAACCAGCTGTACCCTATTAGCCCCTCTCTGCAAATACAGAGACACAGCAACAGAGATGGGTGGGAGACAGGAGGATTATTTGAAATTATTCTGTGGCATTACAAAACCCAATAATGAGGCCTTCTGTGAACAGGAGCTTTCCTCCCAAGGTCTGCAAGTAGAAACAGGGAAAGGGCTGGGCGCTCGGCCACCAAAGCTCCTCTTGGGCCAATGCTCTGTGCAAGAGGGACAGGATTTGTTGCCACCTTACAGCAAACAACACAGTTCTGCTGCCCCTGCGGCACTGCACACAGAGAAGGCAACTTCCCTTTTTTGTTTACCATCGTGCAGGCTGCTACAATGGCGGAATACAATGTACCTGTATTTCTCCAACTTTCTAGACGCCTGGATCCCCTCGCAGCTTACCGTATCACTCGCAGTGTGACAGAGCTACGAGTGGCAGGTCTGCCCCAGCACGATGCTGCACTAGGCACACAGCAGGTTTGGAGAAGGTTCGGCTCCTTGATCTTACAGTCTGGTTGGTTTGAACCCACTCCAAACCTTGTGTGTGTTACACTGATACAATGCTAATATCAAAGCAGAATTGGTGGCCCCTCACAGAAGAACAAAGAACAAGCTGTTCCTTTTCTTTTTTTCCATTTTTTCACTGATGATCTCATTCTCTACGACAAAATAGTTCAAAGAACTTTTTTCCTTCTTTATTGAGGAAAATTATAAACAAAAAGGATTAGCAAGAAAGAGCTGGAACAGAAGGAAAAGGCCCTTTCAGGCTGTAAATGCTCCATAAAAAGTGCCAACCCAGCAAGTCGTACCAAGTATTTGCCCCAGGAATTAGCAAGTTGAGTTGAACGCATTTGAACAGTGTGCAAGGGAACATTCTGGCAGCAAATCCCTCTTCCCTACTGACAGCAACCCTGGTCAGTCCTAGACCAAATGCAGAGACACAGACCAAGAAAGTTCACTTCACACCTTAGCATACCTGCATTTTAGCACCATGCAACTTAGAAATGCAACTCTTCAAGGATAATTCTCTAGTGTGCACACACACTCCCCTTTATTTCCATCTCACCTTCAAGCATCATCATTCTCAACAGAGAAGACAAACACTGGCAAGAGTGTTGAGTAAACTTCAAATCTAATACCAGGCTTGCTCTGTTAACCACCATTTCTCACACTGCCTTCACCCCTCTGTCAGGGAGATGAAGAAGACTTCAAAGCAGATTGCAAAGTGTTTGCTGCAGCCAGAAAACAGCCAACCACCTACCTGCTGCCAGCAATTACAGGTAGTCAGCTGTTCCCTTCCTAGATCAAACTCCTGCAGCAAATACTTACAGCTCTTTCCCATTCCCCTGCCCTGGGGGTACCATGCTGCTGCTCTTATCTGCAAAGCAATATTTAGCACCTTGCAAAAGTATGAAAAACTTGTATAAAAAGAGACAAATGTGGCCTTTCACCTACACGCATGGTTTGTTGCTATTAGCAGTGCTGCAGTAGAGCATGGGTCTTCATCAAGGCTACGTGATCGTGGGCAAACAGGCAAGGACAGCGTCTGCAACGAAGGGTCTCACTTACAGGAGAGACAGCCAGAGGGGCTGCAGACAGCAACAGGGGTGGACACAAAACAAATATAAGTTGCACCGAGGCAGAAAATGGCACTGAGACTTGGGGAAGCTGCTGGAAGTAGCTAGAGGTCATCACAGATCTTTAACACACGTTTTTAAATGGAGGACCTGATCCAAACTCAGACTTCTGTTTCTCTTTGGCACGTGTTTGTACACCCATGGCTCAAGTGTTACAGAAGTGTCCCTCTCAAGACAGAGAGAGGAGAAAAGAGAATGACCGAGTGGGAGAAAAGAGCAAGTGTGAAAGCAAAAAAAGAGCAAGATGGAGAACAGGAGGAGAAGAGTTTAATGTAAAAATAAAAGTGGAACCATGGAAAGAGCAAGTGGTTTTTCTGCTCTGGAGCCTGAAGACAGAGGTGGGTGGCTTTAATTCTCAGCTGAGGCTACTTTTCCACCACATGAAGCCAAGCTATTGTTCAGAAAATCAGACAGTGTGTTTTATTTTACTTGTTTTAAAATAACAAGCAAAGTGCTTAAATTTTACTTGTGTGCCCTAGGGCCATTTTGGTTTTTGAAAGCGCAGCGCAACAGAGCATAAATCCATTAACTTGTTTACCAGCAAACCAAATTTTTTAAATTATCACATGGTAGTCCTTTAACCAACCAAAATGTAACTAATTACACTTTTTTTTAAGCAAGTAATAGCTTTTGCCTTCTCTAAAGGTCTCTTCCCGGACACAACCTCACGAAAAGACTCTGGCAAAGGAATCAGAATCCTGGATCTCAAGAGAGCGAGACAAGTCCCTGGGGTGCAGAGCAGCAACTTCTCCATCCAAGCGTAACTATGACTTCAGTAAATGTTTCAACAACTTCAAAAGAGGAAAAACTGCCCAAACAAACAACAAGCACCTCTAAAGGGTAATGACCCACAAAACACTACGTACTACTGGGCATTACCTTTAGCAGATGTCTCCACCCAAGCCCCCCTGCCACTGGTTCACATGAGAAATGTCCCACAGAAACAGCCTCCTCCCCCCACCAGCCACAGAGCAACTTTGAGGCCACCAGGAACAGCCTGGCCAAGGTTTCAAGAGATTTAAACTCTTCTTTGAACTATGCTTAGTCACTTTCTTCTGGGTTTGTAGCACCTGGAGAGGTGGCCAAGGTCAGGCCCCTGGCTTCCACGGGACGAAGAGAGAGGGAGCCGGCACATGCAGCACGTCCACTCCAAGTGCCTGCATCAGGCTGGACACAGCAAAAGGGCTGGGCCTTTGCTTTGCTTCTTAAATCACAATTAAACCCATTGCTTCCTCTTTAGCCTTTACAGATCCCACTTACGCCCTTCAGGAGATAGGCTGATGTAAGAACAATAAAAGCTCTGACTTATCTCATTTAACTGCATAAACTCAGGAGTTGCGAGATGGACTGAATCCTCAACGTTAGCAGAACTGAGATTGACACCAGTTATTCCAGAGTGAGAGACAGGGTGAGATCACAGGGGAAAAGAAAAAAATAAAAATAGAACCATCTACAAATGTTAACGCTTCCCATACTGAAAGTCTTGGCACTTCATGGATTTTTGGAAGTATCTGAGAAACCACTGATAGGAGTGGTGATGTTGCAAAGTCATGCTTCCAGTGATCCTGAGTGAACCAGCAAATATTCAGAGCATTTCATAAAAATAAAGTATAGAAGGTTTTTTTGTTATTTTTTCTTCAAGTTAAAAAGTCAATGCGGAACATCAAGGAGTCTAAAATCCAGAATAATTCCGGCCTGCGTTGTAGTGACTTTTAAAGCATTGTTTTACTCAGGTCTCAACTACCATGACCTTTGGCCATTTTGTCTCTGGCATCAACTGAATGTTCTGAAGATGACTATGACTTTATGTATCAATTTGGGATTGGCTCCAGGTAAGGTACAAAACAAAACTCATGTGTTCATTGAGTGCAACGAAGGACAAGTGAAGATCAAAAGCCGAAAAACATACTAGGAAAGGAACCCTTCCTAAGCAGGATACTTTCCCGAGTTTTCCAAGTCATCAGCAATTCTTTAAACAGTTTCAGAATTATGAGGAGACTTTATCTGTTACTAAATTAAATGCTGGGAGGAGGTCTTCCACGTGAATTGCATACAGTTTTTGTTTGTGGCAGCTAATAAATTCAGCAATGTCCTAAAACCACTTAATAGCATTAAAAAGATACTTTTTATACATCAACATCATAACATGGCATTTCACGCGTCATGCATGACAGAGCCCTGAGTTTCACACACAAACCAGCACAACACAAATCAGTTAAGCACTGTTTCAAATACTTTGGCTAAGGTTAGCATTTAAAGCTGCTGCAAAGAAGGTGCCTCCCCATGCTGTCCCAGCTCTGAAGAGTATGCTCAGAGTTGGCTCTTGGTCAGCATGAGGCTTTCCCAGGCTCTCAGCAAAGCGGGAGGGTCAATCCTCCCACAGCAACACGGGATAGATCGTTGTGCTGGTGATGTTCTCCCAACTTCCAGCTCCCATGAGCTCGAAACATCTAAGCTGGTGATCAACCAGAAGTCAGGTCTCCAGATGTCACAGATCATATCACGTTACAGAGGCACAGAAACATAACACAAGAGTGTTGTGTCCTGTGGGTTGCCAGTGAACCCAGGTCAGCTCTTCATAACCTTGTGACAAGAGATGCTGCCATCCAGAATGCACCTACTGCCTACATTGTTCCTGAAAACTACCTTCAAACCTGATGTAATAACTCCAGAGGAGAATGAAAGAGCTCTTCTGCGCAAGTGGTACCACTGCACCATTAAGTTAAATTATACAAGGGAGCAATTCTCCTGAGGGGAAAAACACTAAATACTCAAAAGGACAGAATTTACACAGCATGTACAAGATAAAACATTTAATTGCAGACTGAAGGACACAGGGAATGATATCCAACAGAATAAGCATACTGCATAAAGATTTCTTCACATTGCTGAGCAAGATACAAGCAGGAAAATACAGATGAAAGCAGGGCACAAGTATTTTAACAGTAAAAGTCAGGCCAGAGCACAGGACAGCTGGGGACAGACAGTATAATGATGGAAAATGAAGACAACATGCCATTTCTTTGATAGATCAAACATGCCCAGCATTGGCAGACTAAGATCAGACACAACAGTTCCTTATGCAGCAATGCCTATGTCCCACTTTCTGCCCAGGCAGGTTTTCTCCCCATTGCTGTGCTTGTACCTGTTTACACTGCAAAGGGCCATGAGTAAGCTGGTTGCCCCTGTGCCTGCACAAGGGCCTAGCAGACTTTGTGAGGTGCCAAAAAATCAAGTTCCACTTAGAGGTTTTATAAATTGTACTGATTTCTTTGCAAGACTCCAGTGTAATGAGCAAAGTCAAGAGGAGTTACAAACCTCAAACACATCAGATTTATCCACTGAATTCCAGTACTTGCTATATAGCCATCTCTGGGAGAACTACTTATGACTTAGACCCAACATGAACCTCTGCTACTTGGAGTCTATCCCAAACACTTGGCAGATGGATCTTCAACCCTTCACCAAGACAAGACGTCAAAAAGGACACCGAGTCAGTGACTGTGCTGCTGTGAACTCAGATTCCTGGCTCCGAAAGCACTCTTTGCTGGTAGGGAGAAGTTACAAAGGCAGACTGCACTTAGCTCTCTCATGCAGTCTCTTAACAGCGAGGTTTCCAGCCAACATGATGAAGGTAAAAGGACAATTTCTGGTATTCATGTCATGAATTGTTTTTATCACCATTCCAACACCCATTCAAGAGGCTAACTCTATCAGAAAATCAGCAGTCTTTGAATTTAAAGAGAAGGGAAGTGGCACCCAGCAGCTTTCAAGATGAACTGCAATCATTTTGGGTGTAGGATGTCATCCTGTTCCTGAAATGAAGGTTTAGAGTGGGGAGGGACCAGCCTCTCTCTACTGCTAGGTCAGTCCCTGTTGTGATATCTCTACCGAACACAGTAATCCAAGGCTGAGCGAGCGTTCCCAGGCATTCAAAGAGGCCTTGGGATTTAGTGCTAGGCCAAACACATACAAGGTACTTCCACTGAACAGCCTTGACATTTCCACTTCTTTGAGAACTGAAGGCAGCCGCTGAGATTTCACTTTCAGCCATTCAACTTTTTTGTTTATTTTTGGAAAGAGTTCAGAAATATTTCCATCTGCACCTGGTTTTACTATTTCTGTATAACTAGCATAATATTCAACAATCAAGAAATACTGTCATGAATTGCACTGTAAGAAGATGTTTTTCCTGTTCAGCTGGGTTCTGCAACTCCTGCATTGAAATAAATCAAACATTAAAACAATACCCCAGTGATTCTGAGGGATCCTGCCATTGAAGAAAGTTGACAACAAAGAATATGTACAGCAGTAACTTCTTTGCTGCCTGCATGCAACAGAAGATATGACTGTAGTTAACCACGAGGGAATTTATTCCTAGCTGTTTGTACCCTTTTAAAGTTTACTGTCCTCACATTATCTCCTGGTTCTTATCTGCTAAATTTACTGAAAAATCCTGTTTTCTTTAGCTCTATCTGGTCATCACCTATCATTTGCGGTTATTCTCTAAAGACTCTCCTGGTCCCTGAGGTCCTTTTTAGCGAACGGAAGTCCTAGACAAAGTGCTTTTAAATCTACTTGTACAGGAATTTCTGGATCCTCTCCCCATTACCCAGCTCCTTAAAGGTATTTCTGTTTTTTTTCTTCAGTATACAATTGGACACTGTTGTTTTCCAGTCCGTATCCACAAATGCTGACAACATCCCCTGGGACACAAAATCCCACACCTCTGCTTCTTGGGGGAATTGTCCCAGGTCCTGAATTTATGAACTGAAACAATCCGGAACGCGACTTCGCCCACAGCTTCTCTCCTCCCTGGGGGAAAGTAAATTCACTTTTATGAGTAGTTCTACTGGTATTTGCATGTCTGTTTGCATGTTCTGCAGCCATGGTCTTCATTACATTGGTCCTTCATAGACAATCTGCCTTTCTTACTGTTTTAATCCCATGTATTTTTCCCCTAGAGCTTTCTTGGGGTAGTGTCAGAAATAAAGCTTTTGGGATAAGGATGCAATCTTTATAAAATATCTATACTTGATACAAAAATCCAGTGCAAAAAACATGAATTACCAATAACAAATCCTGCCCATTTTTGCTTAACCAAGCTTTTAACCAATCTTATCTCGAGTACCTTTCCAATATACGCAAGAAATGCTTTAACAAATTATATTCCAGCAATCAATGCTCCAACCAAATCCAAACTTTCTTAATTTCCACCCCAATACCTTATCACCCAGTTTAATGCACTTGATTAGGCTCAGTCTAATTCCCCATTCAACTACCATCAGGTTGGAGCAAGCTGCCCTATTTTCACTCAAGCTGAGGGGAGCCCTATGCTATCAAGTTGTCTCACCGATTTCAAGAGAGATGTTCGGTGGAGAAGAGGTGACCTAATCCAGCCCTCTGATTCCATTCAACCCTGCACTTGGAAATTGGAAGTGATGTGTGTTTCCGCACACAACCCTATGTTACTTTAAAAGAAGAGGCAAAATATACTGTACATGCTGCAGTTCCCCCGTGTTACAGGGGATTACATTATGGGACACAGCAGGGATCTGAATTTGGCACAGACCTGAATAAATTTTGAATATTTCAAAGAATCTGCAACCACAAACCCTTGACAGAAAGAAAGGATATGTACCTGTTTCTAATCACTGCAATATTTCTTTTCCACTTTCCTAGTGACACAGCAAAAACCTACCAGACTAATCAGCAAGTAACAGGATTCCCAAGCTAATTATGTCCAATACCAAAGGAAAAACTGACCAAATGTTATACACAATCCCACTCCTTGTATGTCATCTTTATTTTTCCCATATTTGACTCCCGCAATAAATTTAAGCAAATTGCAGTTTATGGTGATTTGCGTTTGACTCATATCTATGTCAGGTTTCTATCATGTTCCCTCTAAGCTGAGTCTGGTATCTGTCCATCTTAAACATCTTACAAAGAAGGAAGCATAGTAATTTCATAATGCAACTGTTGATTCAACACTAGTCCATTCTTCAGTGTTTATCTTAAGCAAGTCAGCCCAACATGACTCCAATTACAAATTCTTCCTATAACCTGCACTGCAGGAACCAAATGGATTAGCCGAAAGGTCCTGTACCATGTGTCACTAGAGCAAATTTCACCCTACAGTCCTTAAGTGGCCAGAGGGACAAAGCTGAATAGAAGAAGGAATATACATGTTTTAAAATGCAAAATACAAGTCCACACAACTTTGCAAAATTAGAACAACCCAAGCGTTTGCAACCTACATTAGGAAAGAACAAGGATGGAAGGAGAGGAAGAGCAGGAGGTCACCTGACATAGCAGTGAACCGCAGAGCTACCAGGGCTCTACAGGTGTTTTTCAGGTACAAGACACTGGAGCTCACGCACTAGGGATGCCTACTAAGGTATTCACAAGGTCTAAGAAAAGCTGCCCCAGTGTCCATAGGCCTGCAGTAGACAAGGAATAATTTTACCAGCATTTGGCAAAACATTGGTTGGTTTTACCAAAATGTGTGAAATAGGATCCTTGAACAGAGACGTAAGTCCTTACTCTGCAGACACGTTTCTGAAAACTGCAGCCCACAGTGGACTGACGGGTGTCTGCTAAAGAGAAAGCCCATGCTGCACTCTTCCCAGATTTGGGGCACTCAGAGAAGCTCTCTTCTTTGCTATAACCCGTTTTCATGACACTCACAGAAACACAATTGGTTTGAGGTCTTTATCCCACTCCCCTTAGGTATATTTGATTTAAATTCACCAACAGGTTGAACAGATTTAAAGGGAAGGGAAAAACAGGGAGCAGCACACTGCAGAAGACTCATTTGCTTAGTCCATCAGGCAAACAGAAGATTCAATCTATATACAACCTTGCTCCAAAATGCAGACAACCAATGTCACTAAGGACCGAAACCCAGGGCAAACAGCCTGTACCATATGTTTCTATTCTGCAGTATAACAAATCCTCCTAGAACAAGATTTAAACTACTTAAACTTGAAATGCTTTTTCAAAGACTGTAGGGATACAGGAACGAAAGAACAACAGTTAGAACCATGTTAGTCATCAATAAACACACAAAAAGAATTACAGAAGCTCTGTCAGTATGGCCTAAGGTACTGCTTTGAAAGCAGCATCACAAGGCCTGCACACGGGTAAGACAACCCCTCAGAAATGCACCCCAATCATTTCTGCTGCCTCCTTTCCCATCACAGCCTGACATTTCAGTAGATGGAACTGTCTGCCTTTAAATTTGTCAAATTTCATTTCTATTCCTACCAGTAAGCAGCCTTCACACACAACTGCATCAGTTGTGTACATTACCAGAAATACAAACACCCGGTGCCGACGATTCCCAGAAGAGGTTTGGCAAGTGTGGGAAACTTGCCTGGTGCCACCGGGACATGCAGGTCACCTGGCGTGTTCTTACACAATGAGATCAGAATAAATCTTTCAACATCTGCACCCTGGGTGAAAACATCCAGGCTTGAAAGTGGTACAGATGTTTTCTGCGAACGTCTGCAACAGGCATACGAAGCGAGAAAGGCTCTGTTGTAGGCTCCTGGCTGCAGTAACTCGCTAGAAGATGTGCAGAAAGGATCACAAAAGAGTATTGACTGAAATGAACTTGCTCAAAACCTCAAGCTACCCCGAAACAATTCTATGAAGGCTGTGGAAACTAGGTGCCGTCCAGATCCATCTTTGACTCCAAGATTATGCTGAGTCATCTAAATGGAGTACAGTTAGTTCATATTTCTGAAGCTGTTACATAAATAATCCTATTTTCCTTCTGTATTAGACCTGATGTCTTTTAAAATATACACCCACAAATGCGAACAGCAAGCTTACCTCCCTACTGCTATCATTAAACAACAACGAGAAGCACGACTGCTGATCAAAAGCAGACTTCAGTATAAAATCCTCTCATAACCAAACTGGCCCACTTAAGACATATATGCCTGAAAAGTTTCCAACTGCTGCAATATTCTACTGTGAGTTCCATTAAAAATACAGCTATTCCCACAACCACCTCACGCTTCCTTTGCTAGTGACACTCTGCTACCGGGTAGCTCTTCGCGATAGGTTTGTGGATTACTTCTGCCAAAGTAGAAGTAGGTAGCACGGATGAGTCCTCCATCCAGCAATAGGAACTGATGAGGGTTACACTGAGGAGTTTTAAAACTAAGTAAAGGTGCAAAACAGTCCCTTATGTCTCTGCTTGTTGCCTAAGATACTTCAAGTCAAAGAAAACACCTCAGTCTTGAATGAATTAGCAACAAATGCTTGAGGACAAAGACAATTTCATTCTTCAAAATCTTCTGAAATGCACTGATTTAGCCATCTGATAGAAGTGGTGCCAGTAATGAGTGGCTTCTTTTTTCTTGTAGTTATTAGGGGTGCTATACACCAACAGAGAGACATTTTCTGAATTGGGTTCTGCATTCTCTGTTGATTTTTGGAGATCTCCTGACATCATGAGGATGCCAGATATGTGGTTTGCTCATGTTGGGGTTTTTCAGTGTTGAGGTGTTTTTGTGGTTTTTTTTTTTTTTTTAAGTGTTATACATATGGGCAAAAAAGATGGAAAAAATAATAATTTCTTGTAACCACGTTTACATTTGGAACAAAAGCCGTGTTAACTCCTAACACAATTTCGCCCTCATGAGAGATGCAGCCTTGCCAGCCCTGGATAAGTTCTTCACCTCCAAAACAACTGTTTGCCATAATAATTGCAGCTAGCATAGCAACTTTTAAAGCCAGAAATCCTCAGTGTACCACCAAAATATATCAAGAGACTTTACTAAGCACAAGATTGAGGTTCCCATAAGGGCTCTCTCTAACACAGAAGAGTTAGGAATGGCTGTAACTTTGCAAGCAATTGAACACAAAGAAGTGAACCTGAAGGACTCCAAGCACTGCTTTTGGACCTTCCTAAATTTGCAAAATCCTGAAAAATTTTAAGTCAAAGTACAGCTATTTTAAAAAATTTCACAGATGCTGATGGATTTATACCCCTGCTTTTGCCAGCCACATTTCATGGGCCTATAATAGTAATCTATGTAGTGCTCTAGTATTCAGTGGACCACAGGTTGAAAATCACCGAGTAAGGCTATCAGCTCACAGGGGGCCAAAAAAGTAACGAATCCACAGAGATTTGATTTGTATACAAGAAAATGTCCCAGGAACTTGTGATACAAGATGGATCTAGATGTCTCCTGCCAAGCGCAAAGGACAGGTCTGAGGGCTTAAGTCCCCAGTGCTGGAAGCTGAAGAGAAGAGTCTCCCCAGTTGGGTAGAGCCCAGTCCCTTCCAGGAACAGGTTGATGGTAACGAATTTGCTCTAAATGCTAATTCCCCATCATCATGCAAAATAAGGACTGCAGTGAAGAGTACATATGTCATGTGATATAAATACACACCTCTGTTACTTTCTCCTGCTATGAACAGAGGCTATGTGATGCTCATACCCTGGTTGAGGATTTGGCACCTTGTATCCTGGGCAACAAGCTCTGCAGCTGTATCTCTGAGGTGACACCTTAGAAAGGGGCACAGGATACAGCTAATATTGCCAACTGCATGTAAAACATATAGCCCTTATTGGAGGCTCACAAAATAATGTTTTGATTGGGTTCTTCAGATCAGGAAGCATTTGAAAAAATTAACTTTTGGAATTTAACATTTCAATACAGAACCATAGTTGGCAGAGCAAAAGGTTCATGAAACGCTGGATCAAGTTTGTGCCTCGAACAGCAGCACATTGGGAGGATAATGGAGAAGCGTCCAGCAGTACTGTTCTTAGTTGCTTTTATTACTCATCCTCACTAAAAAGATTCTGCAAGCATCTCCTTGCACGACATCAGGACCCTTAAAAATGGAGATGATTCCAGCTACCAGACCGGACATCTCTGCTTCAGAGATATCTCATGTTTTAAACAAACATTGCAGCACAGCGACAACACTGAGATTTCCTTCCTCTGCCTGCTTGGGGACCCACAGTGAGCCGGCCAGCCAGCCACGGTGCCTGCTTGAAGGATGCAGAGGAGTTTCCCCACAGTTTTTGTGCCACTCGCTCCCACTCAGCTTCTCAGCTGCCTCCTAACTGATCACAGCTCAGCACAGATCAGCAGGCCCTGGCTCCTGTCTGTACTTCCTTCTGAGCCACAAGGTCTCCTCAGAATAAACACCACAGGTTTCAAAATAAAACAATGGGTATGTCCATGCCGGTTCTTTCCACACTGACTTAAAATCTGTTCCCTGGGATATCCACCAGTATCAAAACTGGCTTTTCCAGGGGGTGACTTTCCTTGGCCTGAGGCTGAGGCAGTGCTGTGATGGAGTGTGGGCACCATGCTCAAGGTGGATCGGAGGCTGACAGGGGAGGCAGAGCGCATGATGCCCATGACAGGCACAGATACAGGCAGCTCCAGCTCAGAGCATCTTCTCATTCAGAGGAGCCCAAGGTGGAACAAGCCCGCTGGAGGATGCACGGCTTCAGCCAAAAGGTAGAGATCTGGCACACAAAGGGTTGCTGCGAGCAGGCTCCCACTTAACGAAATGATACGTGGGGGCGAACAAAGGCCTTCGGGCTGGGACAGTCACCAGCAGGTCCATTCGCTCGTCTGCCTCTTGGATCTTCTCCTCGGATGCTCATTCAGAGGAAAACTGAGTGCACACAATGATCCTGAGAAGGATGTGAAACTTCCAAAAGCACTTAATCCACACTGGATTTCCCATCCCATAAACTTTGGATACAAGCCAAACCAATTTTTACTTTTACTCTCAGGAAGACCGCCATGCCCTGCCCCCTACTCTCCCAGTTTCTTCGTGTCTCTTCTAAAACAGACTGGTGAAGTTTATTCTGAGGAACTGAAAGAAGAGAAAGGTTCCTGTGCCTTCCACTTTCGTTTTATTTGAAAAACCAAGCTTTGCAAACCTTCACTACGCAGAGTGACCCTGTAGTCTGATCCACTTTACCTTTCCTTCCCAACTACCTGATTTTCCGGGGAAAAGGAAGTATTATCTGTGACTGCAGAAGCATCCTCTGTCCCCTCTGGTAAGTGCATCAGAGATCACCTTTGAAACAACAGGGTATCCTCAGAGTGAGAACCATGCCTGCTCCCGTGTTATATATAGGTAAAGACCACCCCTGAAAGCATGGCTTTGACATGAATCCTTTCACATAGTCCTTCATCTTCACAGAAGATCAGGAAAGGGCAGGGGAAACCTTCATCTGGAGGCTCCAGGAAGCCAGCACAGACCTGACACAGCCCCTGGGAGAAGGACGAGTCAGAAATAAACAGGCCAAAAGGACTTGGGTGTTTGCTTCCTCCCCCACACACAGGCAGCTCCCTCTGCCTCATACCTGCACAGAGAAGAGCAAAAAGCAACAAAGCAGGGAAGACTGGCAAAGCACAGCAGCATGAACGAAGTTTACTCAAAGGCAACTTCCAAAAAAAAAAAAAAAAAATTTTCCACATGTGTTTTTTTTTTCCTCAGTTGGATTGCACGAGAAGAACTTGTTCCAAAGAGGCTTGATCAGGGCATGGGCCAGCACCGCAGTCACCCACCTCTGCATCACAAGGGGATGTGTAGAATCATAGAATCAATTGGAAAAGATCTCTAAGATCATCAAGTCCAACCATCCACCCAACAACACCATGCCTGCTAAACCATATCCTGAAGTGCCACATCTACACGTTTTTTGAACACTTCCAGGATGGTGACTCCATCACTTCCCTGGGCAGCCTGTTCCAATGCCTGACCACTCTTTCAGTAAAGAAATTTTCCTAATATCTAATCTAAACCTCCCCTGACACAACTTGAGGTCATTGCCTCTAGTCCTATCACTAGTTACCTGGAAGCAGAGACCAACACCTGCCTCACTACAACCTCCTTTCAGGTAGTTGTAGAGAGCAATAGGCCCCCCATCAGCCTCCTCTTCTCCAGACTAAGCAGCCCCAGTCCTCCCAGCCGCTCCTTGTAAGACTTGTTCTCCAGACCCTTCACCAGCCTCGTTGCCCTTCTCTGGACACGCTCCAGCACCTCAATGTCCTTTTTGCAGTGAGGGGCCCAAACCTGAACACAGTACTCGAGGTGCGGCCTCACCAGTGCCGAGTACAGGGGCACAATCACCTGCCTACTCCTGCTGGCCACACTACTCCTGACACAAGCTAGGATGCCGTTTGCCTTCTTGGCCACCTGGGCTACTGCTGGCTCATGTTCAGCCGGCTGTTGAGCAGGACCCCAAGGTCCTCTTCTGCCAGGCGGCTTTCCAGCTGCTCCTCCCCATGCCTGTAGCATTGCATGGGTTTGTTGTGACCAAAGTGCAGGACCCAGCATTTGGCTTTGTTGAAACTCATACAGTTGGCCTTGGCCCATCGATCCAGTCTGTCCAGATCCCTCTGCAGAGCCTTTCTACCCTCAAGCAGATTGACACTCCCGCCCAGGTTGGTGTCATCTGCTCACTTACTGAGGGAGCACTCAATCCCCTCATCCAGATCATTGATAAAGATGTTAAACAAGACCAGACCCAAAAGTGAGCCCTGCGGAACACCACTCGTGACTGGCCGCCAGCTGGATTTAACTCCATTCACCACCACTCTCTGCCCTTGGCCATTCAGCCAGTTCTTTATCCAGCGAAGAGTACACCCACCCAAATCAGGGGCAGCTAGTTTCTCCACCAGGCTACAGAGCTGCTGCAGTCAACACCTAGAACCCTCTTGGGTGGACCTTACAGGCAGAGGATCGCTCCTGTATTGGTATGTCTCCTCTCTTGTAGACCATAGCAAGAGGCCTCATGCAGGATTTTCTGCAGCTGGGGTTGGAGAGTCAAGGCAGACTTCAGAGGGCAGACACATCCCTGATCAGTGGGTATATCAACAAGTGCCAAGTACAAGCGACAGCCCTGCAATGGCTTTGCAGGCTTTCTGGGAAAGAAGAATTCTTGTTCAAACATATATTTTCCTTGAACAATTTCTCCAAATGGCGAGTAAAAGAAAAATGCGGATGTATGCACCACAAACCAGCTCAGTGAATGGTTTCCTGCAGCATCTAAAAGCCCACGCGTATGTGATCAATAGAGGCTCAGAAGCCAGAGTTTCAACACCTCAGATCTGAGGGGCTGTAGGATCACAACACTGTCATAAATCTACAGATGATTCAGATGACAAAGTGGAAGGAAGGAGAACAGAGTTCAGCTTACGATCTCTCAAGAAGACCGTTTACATTTTCTGTGAAACAGAACAGGAATTTTTCCTTACTTATGCCTTGAAACTGCTAGTGTACAATATGCTGGAAATAATCTTATTGTCTCAAATTTTCTTTCATCTCATTTTTTTTTATTAGTTTTACAGCCCTGTGATACTATTCTGTACCTGGGTCTAAATGACATGACGATTCATTGGCCACACTGCACAGAATGAAATCAACCCAAAAAACAGGCAATGAAGTCTTTGATATAATCATATTGAGATGATTAACAAGAACAAGAAAAACTAAACACACGCACAAAGAAAAATCACTTTATCTTCTTTATTAGTGGTGGATGGGCTAATCAAATCATGTAGTATTTCTAACGAAGCCTGTTACTGGATCTCATCAAACTAAATGAGCAGAACTTGGATGGCAAAGTAAGCTTCCAAGAGGGGAAGTTCCGTAAGTCAGAATCATCAAGATTTGGCTTCTGGAGCTTTACTTTCTGTTCTGTTGGCTTACAGCATAGTCAAAGTACAAATAAGGCAGAACAGAAAGCTTAAAAGGCAACGAGAAGAATAACACAGCTTACAAGGCACACTCTGTTCATCTAACAATTCCCAGCATCCCATAAACATCAAAAAGCAATTCAGCCAGTGACCTTCAAAAAACTGGACTCCTTTACCCAGGGACTGCGTATTCAAGGTCAAAGTTTCACTGGACTTTAGTATGCAAGAGTGACATACCAGCTATTCAGCTGTAACTCCTGTAATGACAGGAGACAGCTGAGATCTGCTCAAATCAAATTACAGCTCCGATTATGCAAAATACTATGGTTCTACACTTCCTGACACTAAGACTACTTCAGAGTGCAGCTTGAAGATATCTGCTCTAAGATTTCTGAAAACAGGCAATTAAAACAACAAGAGAAAAACCGGTTTATTACTCTAGTCATATTTGGTAAAGAATACTTCATGACAAATTATACATACGAATGTGTCAGCAGCTGAATATAAACACCAAGAAGTATTTTGTAAAATATATCTCGTACCATCAGGGAGTTGTTTACAGGACAAAGCATCATCAAGATCCTTGGCAGCTGATGGGTCGATGGTGAAAATGCATTCTTTCCTATCCAAGGAAAAAAAGAAGAAAAGAAAAAATTATCTTACAGTCATGAAGAAAGTATCAAAACACAGAGATCATCGGAGACATCCAGACAGCCACCATGTTTTCAGAAGACTGTTGAAACATCTTCCAATCTAACCTGAAAGTCTAAATCTAATCTGAAAAAAAAAAAAAAAAGAAGTTTTAGACAAGTGAATCTCCTTGGGTTTTTTTTCATTTTTCTTTCTGGTTTAACTGCTTGCTCTTAGCGGTTTTCATCTCATTACTGATTTTCCTCCACAAAACCTCAACAATTCAGTCCATCAAGTTCACTCCAAAGAAACAAGCAGGAAAAAGCCTTGATGCCTTGCAGCTAGAGTAAAAATAGATTGTTCCTAATTGCAAAGCTAAATGGAACACAAATTCCCCCACCCCCACGCATAAAAGCAGATATCACAGCATCTGAAACTCCAGGAGCACAGCTAGCACAGAGCAGCAGATACAGTGAAACGTCTACAAACCGAGCTGAATGTTCAGAACAATGAGTGAGGGTTTTGGTCTCAGTAAAGATACCCAAGGGGTGCAGTACTTCATAACATCTACGTTGCCTGTTGTGCACCAAAGGGAAAGGTAGGTTCAACAGGAAACACTACGGAAGCTGTAGAATGAAAGAGCTCCAAATCAGCTAATTTTATCTACCAAATCAAGTTGGTGCTTAGGAAAAGTTGAACACCCATTCACACACGCTGCACGAGGTGGTACCTGGAATACGCAGCCCTGCCCTGGAAGGCTTACACACCTATGTCCTGTAATGGTGGGTGGCTGGGACATCGGGAACATACCAAGACAGACCACAGATATGGTCTAGGGCCACGCAGATGAGACTGACTCAGGAATCATCATGTCTAATAGAGCAGAGCCTGGCACCAGCGAGACGCAAAACCTGAAGCACTCAACAAATAAAACTTCCTCAATTCCTGCTTTAGGGCCTCCCTTCAGCCTGGGCTGCCCCACAGCAACTTCTTGCCCAGGCCCCAGGACTATAGCAGGGTTCACCTGCTTTTTTTTTTTTGCTTTTATCTTAACCTTTAGAAAAAGTTCAGCCCCTCCCTAGTTAAAGCAAGCACAAGGGTATAGGCTGAGGCTGCCAAAGAAGAGAGCAGACTGCTGCTTTTCTTCTTTTCTCTTTGCTGCAGAAAAACTCATATCATGATGGCAACTCCCTTCTAGAGATGGATAATGAAAACACATATTATTTCTCTTACAGCATAACCACCGGTATACTCCTGGGGTAGGAGAGGTGGGAGGGGAAAAATTACAGTGCACTTTTAAAGGAGCAAGCGTCATGCAGAATTAGCAAGTCCTAGTCTTTTAGCATGGGTGCTCACACAGTGAGAGCACTGTCTCTATCGTCGCAGGCCTACTGCTTTGGTACTTCAATGCTCTGGGTGGTAGCTGTCGGTGTCAGACAGCTGGCAGCATGTATTTATATAATTCCACCAGGCACGCTAAATAGAGATTTTCAAAGACATAAAAATCAGTAAAGCACTTCACTGCCTTCCGAGACTTTGAAAATCTTTTAGAATACACTAGCTTTCAGATTGGATAGCAAAGCTGCCTTAATCCCCAGACGCACATTAGTTTCTGATCCTTTGCATGCATCTAAACAAATTAGAGATCGCAACACTGAAAGATATAAAATCTTTTAAGCTACACTGGGACTTTGATCTGTTGCTGCCGAGCCGAGCTATCCAGCACTGGGAATCTACCAATTTTTAAAGGCTTGCAGACCTTACTTCCATAAATACATATTCCCTGAAGTTTCACCTAAGGATGGAATTCCAGGATACCTCCACGCCAAGGTACTGTGCAACTCTTCCGGGAGCCGTGCATATGCAGATACAGACGCCTATACTACAAGCAGTATGGAGGCTTGCATGCACGCCAGCGTGAGTGTAGCCGTACACCAGGTCCCACTAACTCCCAGGGTATAAAGGCAACAGCATCCTGGCACTGTGACTCCCTTCCCGCCACATCGAGTAAATCTTCCTTTAAGTCACTTCATTTAACAGAGCAAACGGCACTGAACGGACACTAAATGGCTTGCTTTAGCTGACAAGTGAGCAAGAAAAAGGTTTAAGAGCTTCTTCAAAGAGAATGTGGGTTCCTGTGTCAGGGGAATAGATAGCTTATCCCAGATGTTCAGGGCCTGCAACCACAAGCGTCTGCCACCCATCGTGAATTGTAGCTCCAGGCAGTTTAAAAATTAGCAGATTGGTTTCAACGAAGTGCGTATTTGCAGTCTGTCCTGGAAAGAAGCGAGCACAAATACACGAGTGCCAAATTCTGAATGCATTTATACAATGGTAGCAACTAACGGGCTGCTTTGCGGAGATGTATTTGGCCAGTCAAATCTACCGCAGAGGTCAGCGGTTGCCCCAGTTCAGAGAGCCCAAACCTGCAGGGCAGCCCCCAGCCTCCCCAGTAAGCCCTTCACGCCCAGCTCGCTGCCCTTCGGGACACGCTGGCCAGGCTCCGAGCAGCCTCTTGGCATGCCAACTGCAGGCACAGACATGGCTCGCCCATCTGAGACACTTAAGCTCACAGATGCAAAGCTGAAGAGGGGTCGAGACACACAGCGATTTAGCATTTCTCACCAGCATTTCTATGTGCAGCACAGCTGGGATATGTTTTACCACCAGGCTTAGATCCGCTTCTCCTTTAAAACTACTCAAGGGACTTGGACTTGTAGCTTGTCACAGGCAGTTTATTCTGGGCACAGACTGCAAGGTGAGGTAAGAAAGTCACTGAGCGAGTAATACAGGGAATGATACTCCCTGGCATAAGCGCTCTGCAGTAGTGTTGCAGAGCCAACGGCCAGGTAGTCAATGGGACAAGGGAAGCCGATCTGCAGGCAGAGCTCAAAGTTCATAGCAGTGAGGTAACCCTGGCACACAGCAGTACACCTAGCTGAAGTTTGCCAAGTGAATTCCGCTCACCAGTAACTGCATTACTGAGCTTGATGAATTTTATTTCTGGTTTTCAGTTTTCATTACTGGAGAAATTTCAGACGGCTATAGGAACCGGGGCTGGCACGTGGGAAAGAAAACAATCCATGGAGTGATGGGACCGCAGCACTGAGCCCAAGGGCAGCACCCCGCACACTTGCTGCTCCAGGGCAAGGTCTCAGGGGAAGGCATGTTCCCAGCTATCTCCTCCTGCTTTTCCTCCAGCCCTACCGGTATTGCCTTTTATCTCCAGCACACTGCAGAGAGCTGCCTCTCATCCCAGAGAGAATCAGCGCAAGGCAATGAAAAGCAAGGGGAGGAAAGGCTGGGTGTGGGTAGCGCAGCGGGCCCCTGCTCTGCAAGCTGTCCCCTCCCTTGGCATCTACACCAGCCACTCCTGGACAAACCCCCAGGGAGGACCCTAGAGGCAGCTGACAAAAACCATCTGGGTGAAGAAATAAGATTGCTCCCAGCTATGTGGCAAGTCCATGAAGAGGAAGGAGCCGTTCAAATTCCTCCCCTGACCATACCGTCTGGCTGTACAATACCCCAAAGGCTGTGGCACAAAGGATCTCACAGAGATCAGACCACATTTCTGACCGTAATTAATAACAAAACCAACCTGCAGTGGGTTGTATGACTGAACTCAAGGCAACAGTACTTTTTATGCACCTGCTAACAAAGACATTGCTTAAGCACAAGCAAATATCCTGACTTCATGTATGCATATTTGCATTGACCACAGGTAAATACAAATTGGCAGCTGCCTCCAGTTCTGGAAGGCTGCCAAGGTGACCTTGTGGGTTAAGGAGCTTGATCATACCCCTCTCCTCCTTCTTTAAAAGCCCTGAAGCAGCCATCTCTCATTGTCATTACACCTAATAAAAATCTGTTTTATTCATTTAAAATTGTCAAAACATACTTTGTAAAAGTAATGAGATGTTCCAAGTCCACTCGTTCCAACAGACACGCAACTTGGTTAGTTAAGGGAAATCAGTTTAGGAGATAGACACGCACAGAGTTAAGAGACTTTCTGGTCTTCATGCTGGAAAGGACTAGAGATAAACATGTGTCTTTAAGAACCCCCCAGACTCCTCACACTGATCAAAAATGAACATTTTGGTGTGGAAATTTCCACTTTTTTACAGCAGTCTCTTTGTTCAAAACATATCTTTAATGCAGGTTTGCAGAGGTGGACCTGCTCTGACACAGAGTTTCTGTTGATGGAAGAATAAAATCTTGTCTCCCTCCTCCTCGTGGCCAGAAGTTTGATGCATCAGCGCGAGGCAGCGCCTACGAGAGCTCTGGAGCATCAGGGGAACAGCTCACACTGAGCGTGGCAGACCTGCCAGGAAGCGCCAGGAAAGCACGTGCCACACACAGACTGCCCAGACCCTGCCAGCCCCAGGCAGTGCCCGGGAGCCCTGATCCAGCCACCTCCAGCCCCGAGGCAGTGACAAGACCACGGCTAAAGCCAAAGCTTGCACCCTGGCTCCGTCTGCCATCCTGCAAATCAACCAACTGGGAGAAAAAAAAATGCAGAATAGAGCGCTTAGTTTATTAGACAGTAACGACAGTGTGCACATATACAGGCTGGTATATCAATCCTAATTTAAGGAAAGCTAATTAACTGCAGTTTTTCTTTGCACAGCTTAAGGAAGCCTAATTAAAGTGGACAAGCGTATCTGCAGAGCATTTAGTCTTTTTACCTTTAATGGAGCCTAAAATAAATGGCTAGTGCAGTGGTTGAGGTAAGATAAGTAGTCTGTTGGCGAGCTGGAATTACCGTTATGGTAATTAAAATGATCACAGATCACAGGACTGCAACAGCAGTTTGTTTTTCTTTGTGCAAATACGTACGTCTACGCAAGGGTATTCGCAAGAACCAGCAGACAAAATACTGTACAGCTGGTACTGCAAGGTTGGGCACAGTATTTTAATTTTTGCCAGCTAAACTGTTCAGAATTCAACATTTCAGAGTTAGCCATAAAATATAAACACCTACGACAAGGAGATTACAAGTCCCAGTGGTCAGGGCTCCATCCTCACTCAAGTGGAAGGCTACTTGGATCAAGATGAAGCATTGCATTTGTAAGCCATGGGTTCAGGCTGTATTAGAGGCAAGGTTTCTGGCATGGCCAGCTATTGGGCAAAGTTTGGGTGTTACCAGTGTGATTTTATGTAAAGGCAGCTTGGTGCTGCTAGTGGAGAAAAGCACTGGTTTGTACACAGAAGACAAAGCAGCACCATGTAGCCATGCAAATCCTCCTACAACAACTAGACAGCCTGCCACTCTAACAAATGCCAACAATCGTGAAGTAACCATTCAGAGAAACACACGTACCTACTAGAGCATCAGCAAACCCTCGATGAAGCAAGATTTTGTCCTTACTGACTGAAGCAACCATTCGCAGAAGACAGAGTCCTGAAGAAACAAGCATGAACCAGCTACTCAGGAACCAGGGAAAGCAGAGGATGGAGGGGGGACATCCCAGGCACCACCAGCACAAGTCAGCTGGGCAGTCTAACCACGTCCACGCTCCTGCGTGCTGCAGATCATCACCACTCCTGGCTCTGGCTGCAGCCACCACCAACTTGAATCACTCGGATTGAAGCCCCAACTTTACCATTTGCCTGAAGCTGGGCTGCTCAGGGCTGAGGTCACGGACAGAATTTAGACTGCCAAGTCTTACACGACAGTGTGAGCTGGGCTCCTCTGCAAGCAGACCAGAGCAGCTAAGGAAGGGGCTGAGCAGGGAACCACCAAAGGTCTCCCAACAGGAGATCCACGCAAAGGGCCTTAGGTAGGATTAAGGCACCTGAACTTAATTACTTTATTTACCCTGACTCTCTCCCAGGGATGACTTTCAGACCAAGACAGACTCCAGCCATGATTACTGGTCATTCACGAAGACCAACACATCCAAAACAACTCCAAAAGAGAACAAAGAACACACCAGAAGCCACAGCACCCACTAGCCTGGAAAGTGTGGCCGAAACCTGCTGCCTGTGAATTCCCAGCACGCAACCAGTGCACGACTGAAGATTCAAGCAGCTCAGTGGCTGCCCGCACGCTGACCCACCTGCCCTGCCCCAGGCTCAGTGCTCACAGCCCACAGTCCCTCCAGCCATCCAACGGCTCCTGAAGCACCAAGCTAAACCTTTTGCAGAAGCATTAGCCTATTTCTAAAGAGCAGACTGCTGCAGCTGGAGGTGAGACAGTAATGACCATAATTTTGTTTATTAAAGTTTAGGCATTGTGAGCCTTCTTTAAACTTGAGTATGTCAGTGCTAAGACATTTACAGTACGAGTGACTGCATGTCTAGACACTTGCAATGCATTTACATTCTTCTAGGGACTCTTTAGATTGTCCTGTTCTCTCTACTTTGTGAGTACATACAATAGCCTGGTGGGAGTGAAAGCTCAGCCTCCTGGTTTACCTTTATTAACTTCAGCTCAAAGCTGGCATTTTAAAATTAAACACAGCAAAGGCACTTTTAGAATCTTTAAGCTCTTCGTGTCATTTCTAAGACCCTGCTGAGCTCCATCTTGGAAAAGCTAAACAGACATCATTTCTCAGAGCTGGAAACTGTTGTTTTAATTCGGGAACAGCCATCCTAGAGCTGTCAACTTACTCCAGTGAACACTACTAACATTTTTTCACACAACAGTCCAATTGTTATGGCAACCACAAAAATCAATCTTGTTCCTCAATCACAAGTAAACCCAGCTCTACCACGGTGTCTGCGCAGGTTTGTTACAAAGTGCCAATAAGCACGGGAACAATTCCACTGATGTTCATCACTCAAACGGGGATGAAGTACTCTTTCTCTGAAAGAAATTTCAGAGAACAATCAGTGCCTAAACATTTTAGAGAATTCAACATCTCACTCCTAAAGACACCCATTACGTGTAGTGTCTACCACATTTGCTACACTTGATGCTGGCAGATTTTAGTTAAAAACCCAGAGTGGCTGCTTTCAAGATAGGTTTTTAAAAGGAATATATATTTAAAATATGCCTGCAATAGAAGTATGCTGACAAATCTCTGCTCGCACTCCAAACGTCCTTTAACACACCGACATAGATACTTGATGCACCACAAAACTCTTTTTGCATGGTGCATAGATTTCAAAATGAACCAAAATTATAAAGTAATTGGAAGCAGAAACTGCCCCCTCCAAACACAAATTGTTATTAAGCCCCACCAAAATCCAGCACAGCATAAAATGCACCGAAAGCCCAACTTTGTACATCAAGCAGGTACTCTTCTTTTTAATTTCTCTGTGTTTATGTTTTAGCTAATGTCTTGTTCTGGTTCAGAAAACAGACCTTGGTCCAAGAGAGCAGCTGACAATGCCTCCTGACGTATTACACACCTACAACAATAAACATTTACATTTTCATCAAGGACTGCTCAACAGATTGCCGAACCAGAATCTATTACTCCTTCTATATATTTATGGCCTCCAAGTAAGGGGGAAGAAGGAAAAAAGAGCACTGCAGTCTTATAACGTACCTAAATGGCTTGAGAAGCTAACATACATACAAACAAGATCAGAGACTCTGAGAGACCAAGCACCAGCAGTATTTCCTACAAGTCATGCTGTAATTGTGCCACAAATATAATGAGGTCTCTGCACCACCACTATCCCACGCAAGAAGGTGGAGTGTAATTGAAAATGCACTTGCATTATATAAACTACTTTAATCATAGACGCACAGAGCTAGAAATGGAAGAGACATTAGGTCATCCAACGCCCATAGGTCAGAGCCGGAATACTCATGACAATACATTTGCAAGGACTTTCTCCAGCATAGTATTAAGTACCTTTAGTGATGGAGTTTCCAATACTTTCTTTAGCAATCTAAGCTACAGTCTATTTTAGGTAGGACAGGAAAGGTTTCCTCTTTGTTTTACCTTGCTTGTCCTCATAACACCCCTTTCTATACTCCCTCCACCTTAAATGATAGTTAAAATATGTGGACCAAAATGAAAAAAAGAGAATCAACTACTACATCTTTCAGAAACACTTTGGCAAGTACACATTGAACAGTTAATCTTTCCTTGTAAATCAAGCCCTCATCTCCCAGAATATTTTTGTTAGTCTTTTCCAGACTGCTCCACTTCTTATCCACGCTGTGATAACTCCAAGCACAACTCTGCCTTACACAAAATACCTGCATGTTTGCCATCTATATTATGATTTTTTTTTTCCATTTTAGAGAGTGAGGATCTAAGAATAACCTGGGAACAAGGATCCAATCACCCAAAAACTTCAGGGCAGATGGACAGTTTCAAAGTATGCTTTGGACCACTTGGCTCCCAGCGTTCAGGATCAGAATGGAGCCACGAGGAAAACGTTGTTCCTTCTAATGACCAGCCTGTCCTAGTGAACCATCACCAGCCCTGAAATAGCGTGGTGGGGATATAGCGCCTCACCTACTGAAGAGGTTCTGGGTTTCTTCATCTACAGCATCAGAGACAAATACCTGGGTTGACACCAGGACCTGGATCCTTCATCTGCTACGTACCTTTGTGCTCTCTGCCCCATAGTGAGAGAAGGGCACCAGCAAAGCACCGATAGCAAGGAAAGTGGCAGTATGAGGCACACCTGAACTGCGTCACTTAACATCTGCAAACACGAGAGGACAGGGCACTTTCTTCTGCTCATCAAAAGGCCACCTTGTGATCCAGTGGAATCCAGTAAGAAACAGACAAATTCTCAAATTGATTTATGATTTTATTCTCATCTCTGTCTGTTAAGCTCTCCATTTCTCTCCATAAAATAGGCAGCCAGGCAGGAACAAGACTGTATGTATAACAACCTAGTTGCAGAATTTATTACTGTTTTCCACAACTAAACAAATTATTTACTAAGCAAGCTTCGTTTTGGTGGCCTACAAGATCAGCACACAATAATCCTGTGCAACTACACACCACCAATTCCGCTTGAAGCTGCACTTCCAATGACCACATGCGCCTTCCTGTAAGGAAAAACCCCAGTGAAGTTGCCAGTGTGTCTATGTAGACCAGCCACTGGTAACAACAGCATCTAAGAGCAAAGACCATGCATCATTTTGCACAAAACAGTGTCATCACAATTGCCATAGCTACAGTGTAGCAGAAAATGTTATGAAAACAGAGAGGAGGGCCTGAAGAAGCCAACCAGAAGCAAGGAGCTGAATCGCATCACTCTTACAGGAGCACCGTGTTTATTCAGAGTTTTACTTACTCAGCTAATGGATGAGGATGGAGCTAACATGAGCTCTCCTCACTGGTCCAAGAAAGGTATTGTTCCCCAGACTGCCTGGACAGCAGAAGTACCCAGAGCAGGCACGGCCATCATCACCAACTTCTGGAATCAATCCTGTTAGAGAGGAACTAGATCTGATATCCTTAGATATCACTGAGTAATCCTTTGTATGTCTTGTACCTCCCTATGAAGAACATTAAATTAGTCATAGAACAGCTCAGTGAGAGGGCAGAGATCATAATCAGGCCCTGTTTGTGTGTCTACTCCACACGAATATAACAGTCAGGACTGTAGCAATGTTGCTTATACATTTGGTAAACAAGTCATTTCTCAGTTTCCATCAGAAACCAGAGCATTTTTACATATCCTATTATAGCTGAGTAAGTCTTGCTCTACTTAACACTAGCTTTTTGTAGTGGAAAATCTCCAGGAAACAAGTTGTTTAACAATGTTTTATCTGACTTGCACTCATTTCTAACTAAAGTTGTCCACCTGCCCTGGAAAGACATCTGTTTCAGAGGCTGACTGCTTTCCTCTGACACCCCTTGCACAGCTCAAGGCTGCCATTTTTACCATCGCTTCTAATTTTATCAGCCATAAATAATCTCCTCGGGCATCTACACCACAGAGCACACTGTCAAACCTTTACTATAAGCACTGCTAATCCCTGTTACCAGCTGTAACACTCCTCAAGAAAGAAATGAATAGCAGGCAGAACTGCAGTGGAGGTACTGTCCTGCTGCCAGTGCTTTCCAGCTACAAACAGTGTTAAGACCAGAGCTTCCCTTCACAGTGGACACAGGGACACAGCAGAGCACCTCCACTCCTTCCTCCCTTATCAACCAAAGGAAGCATGCTTCTTTTCTGAATGGGCAGCCAAAATCACAATTTAGCCTTCAATAACTTGGATAGCTTTAGGTCAGTTGCAATTGAGGTCACATGCTGAAATACCAAGATGCAAATTTTAGCTGAAAGCTTCATTGCACTCTCAGTGCTCTTTGCCTGCAGGAGCAAAGTTCATTAACTGTGCCCTGCAAGGGAAACAAGTGAGCATTAATTGTCTCCTACCAGTGCAGTGGATCCTTGCTGTCCCCCAGTCTGATGCTCTCCAGGCCTTTTAGCAGTCAGAAGTAGCACTCACGCTCCTCAAGGGAGGAATGGACAGTTGTGCTGCCATTCAGAGGAACCTCAGCAGAGAAATGGGCTGATGGGAATCTCATGAAGCTCAAAGGGAAAAGCAAAATCCTGCACATGGGGCGGAATAAACCCATGTACAAGTACAAGCTGGGGACCAACCAGCTGGAAAGCAGCTTCTCAGAAAAGGACCCAAGGTCCTGATAGACAAGATGAACGTGAACCAAAAACATGCCTTTGCAGCAAAGGCAGCCAAGGGCCTCCTGGGCTGCTTTAGGAAGTGCTGTCAGCAGGTCACGAGGTGCAGTTCTTCGATCCTTCCCCTGTACTTGGCACTGGTGAGACCACAGCTGGAGTGCTGCATCCAGTTCTGGGCTCCCCAGTACCAGGAAGAGATCAACATACTGGCGCAAGTTTGCTGAAGGCCCTCGATGATGATTAAGGAATTGAAGCATCCAGCCTACAAAGAGAGGCTGAGAGACAGGATTGTTCAGACTCGAGAAGCTAAGGCTCAGGCAGGGAGATCTTATCTGTGTGAAGATATACCTGATGGCAGGGAGTAAAGTAGCCAAAGCCAGACTCTTCTCAGTGGTATCCAGTGACAGGACAAGAGGCAATAGGCACAAAATACAGCAGAGTCCATTTAAAGGTAAAAATCCCCCACCTTTTTACTGTTAGGGTGATTGAACTCCAGAACATGTTGCTCAGAGAGGTTGTAAAATCTCCATCTTTGGAGACATCCAAAACCTAACGGGACACAACCCTGAGCAGCCTGCTGTAGTTGACCCTGCTATGAGCAAGGAGGTTGGAGTAGATCTCCAGAGGTAACTTCCAACCCCAACCATCTGCTGATTATTAGGAGTTCAGAGCTGCTCAGTTGAAGTCAGTCAGTTTCTGCTCCTCAGACCACAACCATCTTGTAGATATTTCAGAGTTTCTTGCCACAGCACCCTTTCTCTGCTCAGTATTTTTAGCTCATTGTTTTGTATTTTGCCAGCTGAGAAACTGCAGTTTGTAATTTTACCTTCAGCTTCATATTTCTTCTTAAAAGTGAATACAATGTCCTGTTTATAATAATAAAATCACTAGTTGGCAGGATGACATCAAATGGAAAAAGAGAAAGCAACTGGAAAATTTAGAGCAAGCAATTTTGAGTGCCAAGTTTCACATTTGTAATCGTCCAGCGGAGGTCAACAGGCTCACTTATTATTCGGCAAATGGTAAAGAAATAGATATCCTCAAGCTCTTCCATGTTAGACTATATAAACCCTCTCTACTCGAAAAGGCTCTAGAGCTTTCCAAAAGAGTGATGTTATACATTTTCCACAGTCACACCAACAATGGGAGACAAGCAAAAGGCAGAACTGCTTTGCAAAGAGCAGCCTTTTTTCTCTCTCCAATATTTAGGTTTTTGCTTCCCACTATGATCGGACTTTCCTGGCTTTAGTTTCTTGTCCCAGTTAAGCAGTAAAGGAAACAAAAAGATATGAATGAAATTAGAAACATTTGGAATGAGACTTAGAAATAGCTTTTGGGTTTCTTAGATTCCTGGCTACACACCTCTTCAAATGGCCTCCTCCTCCAGCCCCCGTCTCCTGCACCCACCTCTGAAATTTGCATTTCCTCCTGCGCCCTGACCCCTCTGCTGTTCAGGGGCTATATTTTGTCCCGCACCTTCGAAACACTACATGCAAAGCAAAGCAAACACGGAAATGAAAATTACATGTTGAAACACTGGAAAAGACCGGAAAACGGTTGAAACTTTGCACCCATCAAGGTTTGTCTCTATGACACTAATCCTCCAATGTTTCTCTAAAAGCAGAAACCAAACACTTCTCAAACTTCTAATGAAAAAATATCAATTCCACTCAACCTGAATAATAAAATGAGAAAGCTGGTCCTATCTGTATGATCACATCTAAAGCCTCTGCAAGGGAAGTTTCCTCAACCATGCTATTCTGATACTTTATAAAACTTTATGCTCTCTATAAAACACAACTGCAGTAAGCAATGCCAACACCTAGTACTTGCCTGGTGCTTTTCATCAGAAGTTTTTTGGTGCTCTTTACAAACAAGTAAGCTGGGAGTGCCAGTGAAATACTTGCCTAATTTTACACATAGATAAACCCATGCAGACAAAAAGCGGATGACAATGGCAAAACTGCACTAGTGGCAGAGCAGAGAGTTAAATCAGCTAAAAGATTTCAAAGCCATCCACGAGGTCTGGATCTTTTCTGCCTTAAGTAATATTAAAATATTATGTAAACCTTTCTTTGTGAGCCATTACTGGAGAAATGAGAAAAAAAAAAGATCTCTTGGAAGCAATTCTGCACAGGCTATGTAGGTGAGATCACAGTTGCTATCCAAACAGACCATGCATGGCAAGAACAGACTTCCTGTAAAGCTGAAAGACTTGCAGGAGGATCAAGGAACATATTTACAAGATGGCATGGACAAACTATCCTTCCCTCCTCTTGCCCAGCCTCAGCAGCTTGGTGAAACACATTGTCTCACTTTCAGCTAAAACCACACTCACAAATGCCTCCGGTGCAGAACCTCTACCTCCGTGCTCTATACACTGACTCACGAATAGACCGACCACACTCGGGACTCCGGTTAGCAGAACACAGAAGTTGCCTTTTGAGGAGGAGAGGGTTGTGTCCCATGGTGAAAGGAAACAATGAAAAGTTACCTCAGGAAGAGAAAACACCCGAAAACCCAAGACTTTGCTCCGGTCTCGGTTCCAAACCCCATGCATGACACTAGAAAATTCACAGCACTGTGTTACAGAACTGGAAAGGATTTACTGGAGATAAAGTATTACAACCTGAACTCTAATATGTGTTTACCCTCATCCCATGAGCAATGTGTAAACTGAATTAGGATGAGCTGAAACAGACATGTTAACACTTCTGAATAGGAGAAAAGATAAGGCTTTATTTCTCTGTAATTTATGTTATATGGTACTCTCAGAGTACTGTACAGTAATCTGGGAAGCCTGAGAGATCAACATGCACAAAGTACAGCAAAGATTGGCACTCACAGAGGCAAGTGCCATTGAATGTGGTGTGAACTCCCCTGGAAAACAGGGCACAACTCCCTTGTGCACCCAGACCAGACACCCAGGTTCAGGTGTCTTCCTCTGGATGCCAGCCGTGGCCAGTGTGTCCCAGCAGTTTGTACCACCCCGCAGACCACAACACACTTACTGATGACAATATGAAAGCTAATATTTAATACCAAGCTAACGCCGAGCTACCTTGGGACTTGTCAAGAACAGTTTCTCAAGGTCTGACGGGTGAGACCAGAAGAGATGGCAGACAGGTCTCCAACTGCAGGACTCCACTCAGCTATAATTCATGCTACATTTACTAATAAAACTTGTCTTTTTCTGGGTAGACAAACCTCTCACTGTGAGGAAACAAAAAATGAAGACTCATTTGTATTTCACTTTCCATAACTAGAAGTCTCATGTTATCTCCATATACGTTTAGATCACAGACTAGTTGGTCAGCGGTGTAGCAGTTGACATTAAAAGGATTAGTAGATTAAGCTCAAATAATTGTCTTAAAAACCTTGACTGTTAAATGTTTATATTTGAGGGGATCAAAAAGAAATCTACTTTGTAGTGTGGTCAGGAAGGGGCAGAGAGGGATTTAAATGGCTTAATTGCAAAACTGTTATCACCTTGATAAGTCCCAGTGTAATAATTCAGCAATAAAAGCAAGAAATGCACTTGGAATTTGTTTCCAAAACTGATTGTCTGACTGGAGACAAGTCAAGCTCTTTATTTGCTTAAAAGAATTTGGTCAGAAGAAACAGAATGCTACTGAAATGTAGTCAAGAATATAAAAATAAGCACTTTCCAGTGACTCCTGAACTGCAGCATTCAGTATCTTGGAGTTTTTTTAAAGCTACTTGAAGCCTACAGTCTGGATCTGGTATCCGAGTGTTACCACTAGTCAATCAGGAGTGTGAATCTCCATTGTATGACAATGAAAACCCAGTAAAGCTGAAGCAGTAAGGAGGTTGCAGGCTACAGTGCAGGGTTAGGTCCAAACTAACATCTGGAGTCCAGGTACAGATACAAATGGCTGCAGTTTCACTGCTCAAATCACTAATGTCCATGCCAGTTGCACAGATGAACTAAGAGAGAGAGCAGCTTGACACATACATGAAGGCGCTTGTACCAGTCTTGAGGAATCAGGCTCACGGGGCTGTTTCACCTCAGCAATATGCAAGAAAGCAATGACTCTGCCAACGGAGACAGGATGCTTCGGCATAACTAAGGGTGGGAGTGGAACACACCACACCATCTTAATAATGCCATTCTTGTTTTGCTTTCTTGTACCTTCCTTTATTGCAAAGTGAGGTTTTAAATAAATTTCTTTTGTCTTTATACCTTTCCTAGTAAAGATGTCTCAGAAATCTAACACTTTGAAGTGCAGCAAACCCACTAGTTTTGGGTAATCCAGCAGTGTCCAAGTGTCTACCACCCAACGGAGCGTGGAGTTCCTGAAAGCTGACGGGAGCATCACTAAGTTGCAGGGATGGCTAAGGTGAGGTAGGTGGACAGCACAGAGCTGCCAGGCTGCAGGGAGGGACTGCGTCTGCCAGGTGCTAATCTGATCAAGAGCCGTCATAAACTCCACAGGACACCGGTTCTTCAAAACAGAGAAAAATGTTGAGACTAGACAGGAAAACGCAGGACAGCCTCTACCTATGCTTAAGTTTCAAAGTAACAATGTCCAAGATCATTTGATCTGCCAGGCATTCAGAAAATCTCTGCTATAAAACTACCACTAAAATACGTAATACATTCCAGACAAAAACATAAAGCTTTCAGGTTAGGTGCCAAACACCAAATTTTCAGTTTTCAATAGCTCTTTTGGCCTCTTTGCCTCACAAAATACTTCTCCAAATTACTGATCTTCTGGGTTCGTAGGTACTTTCAGAAGGTGTTTCTTCTCATGCTAGCACAGGTAACTTGTAGTATGGTACATGTAATACAGTTAGTGCCTTTTCAAAGCGTGATGAAAGCAAAACAAAACACAATAACCCTGCACCAACCAAAGACGCAGAGTCAGACCCTGCTTTTTGTTGTTACCTTAAATCTCTTCTTTTGGCCAGCTCTCCTGGTGAGATAACCCAGGGCAGGCTCTGGGGAAGACATTCCAGGGCTTCAGGGGAAAAGTCAGAGAAATCCACACCGTACTCCGTCAGGATCCCTTCTGTTTCCGGCTCAATCTCCCCGGCCTGCCCCAGACTTTTGGCCAGCTGCCTGCAAAAAGAAAGAAAGGGATGCTTTTTTAAAGTGTATAATTACTACTGTCATGTCGTTACTGTCCCCGCAGAGAGGCTGCTGAGCCCTCAAACGTTCTCTTTCACCCATTCACTTCTCCCTGAGTTTTGGCAGAGGACTTCGCAGGAATTCAGACCATACCATGACTTACGTCTGACGGAGATGCAAAACACTAGCCAGATGGTACCCTGGGCTGTTTTGTGCATCTCATTTTAAGGAGACATTTCATATTATTAGGTTTTTGCAGAGGTAAGAAAGTGTCAAATTTTAGACAAAAATACATTCAACAAGGATAAGAAAAGCACAGCCCTTTGCACAGGCAGCTCCAACTTTACACATGGCTGGTTCCCTTGAGATCCCCCTTCCTCTCCTCACTACCGAAAAATATGACTCACTCTCCACTCCGAAACAGAGAACAGGTTCCCCCCAGACAGCTCCGCAGAAGACAGCTCCCAGGGAGCTCAGCGCACTGCTCTCCATCCCAAAGGATACGGCCTCTGTCTGGCAAACCGACGCCCTGTGAAGACCTTGTAGGGTGTGAGAACCCTTACTGCCTTCCTTACAGGAGTCACACACACCAACATGCCCGCAGATTGACTTTCCAACCATTTGCTAGGCTCTTCCCAGGACCTAAACATTCCCAGTAGTTTGTCCCTCCTGCTCCAGCTAAGCAGAAGCCACCGAGCCAGGAGTGAACTGGAGAGGAGCCAACAATCTAGAAGCAATTCGCAGACAGGGGAAACTGTCCCCCACATGCTAATAGTCTTTGATGAAGTATTCAGCACATGTGTGGATGAGGCTGTTGCTCTATTATGCTCAGAGAAAGTTTCCATCTGCTCCAGTGCAAACCCCAGCATGCATTTGTCCAAGAGCTCTGGTGTCAAACCAGCGTTCGGCTCTGGACACGGCACGCAAACTGGGACTCCCAAGGAGTAGGACATTTGTTCCCTCCCTACCTGGTTACAAATACTACACGAGAATCTGTGTCCCATGGTGGCTCCCCTTGTCCCCTCTCTCACCCCCAGACTGCTCTACAGTATATACAGTACATAGAGGTAAATTTGTAAGTTTTTTTTTTTAACGTACTGCCATTAGAGCAAATGGCACATTACAGCCAATAGAGATAATGCTCCCGACCCAAGGAAATTGCAACTGAAATTAAGGCAAATCTATCAAATTATGACACAAAAGAGAGGGGTAATAACACAGTGCAAAACCAGCCACTCTAATAAGTGTTTTTCCACTGCATAAAATACACAATCATTATATTGATCCTTCTGCTTTAATTCCAATGAGTGAGAACAGGCACTAATTACTTTCCTAAATGGGGGCCAAAACAGTGCACTTGTCATTTGGACGAGCAAGACACTCTCAGGGCTTCAAATGTGCCATAAACCCACAGAACAAACCCCATCCGCATAGCACAAGCGAGCCCATCTTCTTTATGGGAGCACAGCCATCTCCCCTCACAATGGGAAGGGCTGCGTAATAAACCTGTCACATTGTGTAATACGCTGGAAAGGATCGCGCGCTTCGTGGCGTGCTAAATTGTAGAGTTCACATTGCCTAGCTTTAAAATAAAAATGAAAACAAGGATAAAAGATATTTTCCTCTATTGTTTCAATTTCATGTACAAACTGTATGGCAGAAATACGCGCGCGTTTGGCATCGAGGCTGAGCTCTCTGTTCCTGCAGCTTGGTCCCAGTCTGATCCTTATTTTAATGTAAATAAATGAGGCATCAGTTTTATCTCCTCCTCTCTCAGCAGTAACAATAAACCAGAGAAATTACCACTTCATTACCAACATCTAGCACGGAGCTGGGAGACTGGGCAAGGACAAGCCCATGGGTCCACAGGACCACCAGCACCACTCAGGATGGACTGAGGAAAAAAAAAAGAAAAAAAAAAGAAAAAAAAAAGAAAAAAAAAAAAAAAAAAAAAAAAAAAAAAAAAAAAAAAAAAAAAAAAAAAAAAAAAAAAAAAAAAAAAAA
>Ga0065711_1026225_pt1 | contig 90134 bp, 30 predicted proteins | sample Hoacrofraction12_FD_59098 | JGI IMG/M metagenome (GOLD analysis project Ga0065711, IMG submission 59098) | Hoatzin crop microbial communities from Cojedes, Venezuela - Epithelial fraction 12 v2 (version 2) | ecosystem: Host-associated > Birds > Digestive system > Esophagus > Crop | place... | reverse complement strand
TCCTGACACCCACCCTTCAGATATTTATAAGCATTTATTAGGTCCCCTCGCAGCCTTCTCTTCTTCAGGCTGAACAAGCCCAGCTCCCTCAGCCTCTCCTCGTAGGGGAGATGTTCCAGTCCCCTCATCAGCCTCGTAGCCCTCCGCTGGACTCTCTCGAGTAGCTCCTCATCTTTCTTGAACTGGGGAGCCCAGAACTGGACAAAGTACTCTAGATGGGGCCTCACCAGGGCAGTGTAGAGGGGAAGGAGAACCTCCCTCGTCCTGCTGGCCACACTCTTCTTGATGCACCCCAGGATCCCATTGGCCTTCTGGGCAACAAGGGCACACTGCTGGCTCATGGTTAACCTGTTGTCCACCAGGACTCCCAGGTCCTTCTCCACAGAGCTGCTCTCCAGCAGGTCCACCCCAAGCCTGTACTGGTGCATGGGGTTATTCCTGCCCAGGTGCAGGACCCTGCACTTGCCCTTGTTGAACCTCATCAGGTTCCGCTCTGCCCAACTGTCCAGCCTGTCCAGGTCTCGCTGAATGGCAGTACAGCCTTCCAGTGTATCCACCGCTCCTCCAAACTTGCTGAGGGTACGCTCTGTCTCTTCATCCAGGTCACTGATCAATAAGTTGAACAAGACTGGGCTGAGTACTGACCCTTGGGAAACCCCGCTAATTACAGGCCTTCAGCTGGGCTCTGCGCCGCTGATGACAACCCTCTGAGCTCTGCCATTCAGCCAGTTCTCAGTCCGCCTCACTGTCCACTTGTCTAGTCCAGACTTCCTGACCTTCCCAATGAGGATGTTGTGGGAGACAGTGTCAAAAGCCTTGCTGAAGTCAAGGAAAGCAACATCAACTGCTTTCTTGACATCACTGCAATTCATCTCTGGATGAATTACAGAGGTGTAGCTTGGTTTCCTAGTGTATTTAAATTGTATCTGCAATTTATCTAAAGCTTTTCTTGTGCTAGGCCCCAGTGTTTTCGATAGAAAGCTAATTATTTGGAGTGAATTTGGAGTACTTTTCCCATACTTACTAGGCTGTGAGTCAGATGAGCATAAAATCTTTAAACTGCTGAGGTCTAGGCCTTCTTATGGAAATTTTAGCAAGTGAAAAATTGAAACAAAGCAAGGTTGAAAGAAAATTAGAGATAGGAGTTGGTTATATTAAAAGAAACTGCATTGACAGAAAATGGCAAAGCATCAGACATACAGATATTGCTTTGGAGTTAATATGTATCTTCAGATCTCGTGCTTGAAAGCTTTACAGGAATGGAAATGTGATGTTGGGAGAAGAAGCCTTAGCTGAGAAGTTGTGTGTGGACCCACCAAAAACTTGATTCAGCTATCAGTTTATTCAAGCTTTAGAAACCCCAGCTCAGAACTACTTTACGTATCATGGAAATGTATATAATCACTAGCTTCTTCATGCAGAAGAGACAAGAATACTACTGTATAAAAGAAAAGTGAAAGGTTAGGATAAATGTTCCAGAACTGTTAACAAATACATAACCTTTTTGAAATGTTACGCTGCATGTAAAACTATACTTGCTTGCCAGTGTAAGCATTCCTGCACTTAGAATGACATTAAATCTTTAATGAGTAGCATAATGGAAAAATGGAAGGGAACTGTAAGCTAAATACAGATCACTGAATCAGTGATGGAAACAGCATCAGACATTCTTTTCCTGGAATTGTAGTAGATATGATTCTGTTTTTTCCCTAAAAATCAAATGTATCTGTGACCTGATTGAATGTATCCAAGGCAGGATTAAATGCCTTCTGGTGCTATACGAGGATTTTTCAGGAACTACTTTTCTAAAGGATACATTTGGCTTATTTTTTATTCCACTGATGGAAAACATGACTTTCCTCTTAAGAGAACAAACTTTTTATTTCCTTTGTGAATTATGGTTTTGGAACTATCCAAGTTACCTTGGTCTTCAACATTGCTTTATAAAGGATTCCACTCTGCATTTGAGAAAACAAGAGCTAACTATCTCCCTAGTTTAAAGATTGCTGTTTGAAAGGAGGGAAGGCTGTGTGGACAGGAAGCTAGTTAACTGAGCTCGTTAGTTTCTTATTAACATTTATCAAGAATGTTTCTTTCAGTCTGGCATGGATTCTGTTGATGAAGGAACAGGATCACAAAGCATGCTAGAATTAAGTATATCCTATGAACTTTCCACCCCGGATCCCAAATCTGTGTGTAAATCATGGTTCAAGAATGATAAATTGTTTCTGGAGAGCACAAATTTAGGCATTTGCCTTTTTTTTTTTCCCCTCCTTTTTTTTGATCATTGTTTGCTGATATTTTAGTTGTACCAGGATTACCTGTTAAGGGTATATGTGGGATTCCCTCCCCCCCGCAGTGAATCTTTAATGCAATGAAGAAATCTGTTATTGAATATGTCTAAACGTAATTCCCACATGTTTCCCCAGACTCTGACACAAATTGTGGCTGTTCAGCTGCACAGCTTAACCTAAGCTGTTCCCAGCCTGTGTTTACCTCTCCACCAACCTCAGCACTATGCTTGCTTAGCTCTTTGTATGTGTGTGTGGAGTGCCACATCATCAAACTGATGCAGGTTAAAACAGCCTTGGGGAACTGAACAAACTGAACAGGTTAGTTTTCACCCAGAAAGCCAGTAGGTGAAGTAATCTAGATGTCCATTATCCTGTCAAGGAAGTGATTCATATGTGGAGCAGAGTAGCAAGGACTGTAAGAACCAGCTGCAGCTAGTTGTAGAATGATGGCCTTGAACCTTGTGGAAACCTGATGCCTAATGTTTCTGTGCTTTCTCCCATCTTGACATAGGTTACTGGAGTGTTTTCCTCAACCTCTTAAACGAAGTTCACTTCTAGAATTCTCCTCCAAGCAGCCCTTAGCTTTGGGAACTCATGGGGCCCCTGCATAAGTCTCGGATTAGGACTATGTTTAGTGTTTTGAGAAAGCCAAAAGCTACAGTAAAAGCAAATCTAGCCCTGTGTAGAAGCTCAGGCCATGGGCACCATGAATCAGCAGGACATCTATCGTGGAAGCTATTCAGACTCGAAAGTGATGAGACAGATAGAGGAATATGTAAATATATTTGAACACTGACAATAGTGGAAAAAAAATTGCAAAACAAAAGAATGTCCATGAAGCTGAATGTATATCAAGAAATTCTCATGTTAAATTATGTCTGACAGCAGGGAACAAATGAAAAAATTCTCCCCAGATGATGAAATTTGGAGTTATTGGTGTAAACGAGTACAGCTCCTCTGATTTCACTGAACTTCTTCCACATTATACAAGCTGGCTTTCTGAACAGCTGTGTTTCAAAATGCTAATAGTATAATTAAATTTGAAGCACACTGTTCACAACTGTGCGTCTGCTGGAGAAGCTATAAATCTATAAGAATACCACACTTGCTCTTTCATTGCAAGGTTGCGATGTGAAGTTGATGAACAAGTCAAGAGTGTCCATAGCAAACCTGATGAAAACGGAGACTAGAACTGGCTTCCAGTCAGTTTGTCGGTGACGTTTTCAGAAATACTACTTAATCTCTAAACACCAAGCATCACAGGAGTGCTTATCCGAAGAGGACACAAAGTCCGAGTCATTGTGACAAATATTATTTAACATTTCATTTGCATTTTGTGTTATTGCAGTTTAATTTTGACACTACAGTAGGAGATTCCAGCTCACTTACATGGCAACCGGTACTAAACAAGCCAAGGGAGAGTCTTAACAGCTTTTTTGTTGTCCTCTTTCTCTTTTTTCAAAATGCTAGGGTCTGAAGTCATCTTGTTCTGATGAAAAATTGAGTACCATGTTTAATTTTAGCACTGTCTGTGGACAAGGTTTGAATAAAACCATGAGCTGAAAGCATACAGGCCTGCAGAGGCCCTGAGATCAATAGCAGTCAGGGACTGCAGCTTCAGAGGTGGAGTTGCTGGGGAGCTCTTCAGCCCTCTGTCTTCAGAGGTGGCGGTTTCCGTACTCGTCAGCCATTTGTTGTAACTACTGGCATACACCTTGTTGCTCAGAGTGGTCTGCAGTTCTCTGAGTTGGAGCTGTCACAAAAGCATCGCTTCAAGTACAAGGAGGTCACATAATGTATTAAGTGTTCTTGGATGTAGCTGTATTCTCAACCTTTCTGTGACTTGCAAGTATGTTATACTCAAATCAGGCCTGGCGGCTGCATAGTCCTTGAAAAAGGACACTGAAGAAGTTCCTGATAATGGTTTTTAAGGGGATTTTATTGAAATACCTCATATTAATTGAAATGCTTTCATAACTTCTTTGTAAAATTATTGTAAGTAAAATTAAATTTAAAGCAGTCTTTCCCTACCACTGAAGAAAAACCCAAACCCTGTTCCCGTGTGTTTCTGGAAATGGTACATTAGCATCAGGTAGTTCAGGTAGTAGTATTTTCTCAGAGCAATATTTTTTTATAAGCAAGGGTGCTTTCCCAATGTTCACAGACATGGAGAACTGAAAGTAAGGAGACCTTGTTTCATTATCATTAAATGCAACAGACTATAATCTGACTTTTTCTTATTACACAGATAAATTTAATCTAAACAATACATATAAAGAAAAGCACATAGAACATTTCATGAACCAATCCATGAAGTTAACACAGAAAGACTCCAAATAAGCAAGCAGCAGTTAGCAGCTAATAATACTCTTGCTGAAATAGTACTGAGAACCCCTGCTCTTTTCAACCAGGCATAAACTTATAAATAATAGAGTATACTGTGAGAAGCACGGTGTGTGCACACTAAGCCACTGTGATCAGACATAAAGAATTGCAGGACAAAATGGCATTGATTGACATTTTAAGAATAGGATAGCCCTAAGCCCCGATTCACACACACGCCTTCAAAAATGGTAGTCTTTCCTCAGTTTTGAGGGCTGTCAAGTGTGATTTATACAGTTGCAACATACATGAGAAACCATATACTAGAGAGCTCCATCATGCCCTAATGCATCTGGTACATGACTGGGCCTGTGTTCCTGGCTGCATTTTAGGGTAAAAGGATCACTGATGAATCAAGACAAGCAGCATTTCCTTGTTGTCTTTTCCAGGTGACAATTTGAATGGGCTGTGCATGTCGCAGATTTGCTGGATGCTCAGAAGACACCTCAGAAGTTGAAAGCAGTCTAGAGTCACAGAAATTCTTTCTTCTAGCTCCAAAAAGATTTTTGTTACCTGTTAGGATAGTGGAGGTCTGCTCTCATATTCTTGATTAGCTGCTACTCATATTGAATTTTTTTAACAGATTTTTGTAATTCCTGTATAAAGTGGGGGAACTAACAGTAATAAAGAAGCATCTGAGGAACTCAATGTGTATTTTTATATAAAATTCAGAGTGATCCAAAGGTTCTCTGCGAGGAAGCCTGAGCAGTCTTATGCTTTGAGAGTTTGCTTTGTTCATTAAAAATTAACAAGAATCAATAACAGCCTCCACGCTACTGGTAAATATAATTTAGCTTTTGGAAGAAGTAATTTAAAACATTTTGGAGAAGTTGAAACTTGAAGATCACAACACAGAGGGTTCTATATTTTATGGTCAAGAAGTCATTTATGCTGGTAGCGTTTTAATTGAGCATCACCCTTTTTATTTTATTCAAGACTTTTGGAGGCTCATTTTTCTGTGAAAACATGGGCCAAAAAATTCCGGACACCACCTAAGGTGAGTAGTAGCAAGCAAAAAATTAGTTGGGAGCCACTGAACTACTAAATGGTTTGGAGTATTTGATTTCGGGTATTGGGCTTACCAGCTGTAAAAATGATTGAACTGAGCTATAACACTCTTCATGGTTTATTTTCTTCTTTCTGTGAAAGCATTGAAAGCAAAATATACATCCAAGTGATCACTCAGACCCTGCAAAAGGAGTTTGACTTTTTCCTGGAAATAGACATCTCCTCATGTGGGTATTACAGGTGACTTCTACCCCCACATCCCAAAAGGCTGTCTCAAAGACCCCTTTATAGAGGAGACCACAAGTAATACTGTGAAACATTCCTGTTCTCCAGCCCTCCTGCTTTAGAGCCTTTGTAAACAAACATTAGCTTAGATCAGAGAGTGTGGACACAAGATAACCCCTTCTGCAAACAGTGTATGACTCTAAAGCTAACACAGCAAATATGTTGTCTCTCTCCCTGGCCCCTTTGCTCAGGAGAAGGGAGTCTCCTCATAACTCGGCAGTCAAAGGATTCTTTGATGTGTTTGAGTCTGTGTGCCGAGGTCCCTGCTCAGTGACATGGGAACGTTTAGAAGCTCCAACTTCATGAGGCTGAAGTGTCAGGTCAGGCTGAGACATGATTTGCAAAGTTTGCCAAGACTGTGTCTGATCTCAAAGTGCCTGTGGAACACCCAAAATAGTGCATCTGATGTACTGACGTGCATATAACGCTGGAAGGGTGAGTGTCTTTGATTGCATAAAGGGGCACTTTGCAGACTCCGGTGCCTGTGACTCAGAGCAGATACTTTCCAAATGTCTGGGGCCTATTCTTTTAGAAGAAAAAAAATGCAAAGCATTTTCCTTTTCTAAGTCCAAAGGAACATTTCACAACAAAAATTACTTTTTTTAAACCAACTCACACTGGTATTTCTAATGTGGCTCTGAGCTCCTGATTAAGAGCCTAATCCAACCCTTACAGAAGTAAGGGGAGTATTTGACTGCCTTGAGCAGAAATAGACATAGCTCAGAAAATGCTGATTTATTGAACTGGGTATATTGTTAAAAAGGCCCTTGTGCTTTATTTGTGCATATCCTTCTTGAGTTTTGCTTCACGGTAGTTCTTTTTGCTTACTTTTTATGCAAGAATCCTTTGAATATTGGTTCTTTTCTCTTTGCTGCTTTTGTTCTTAACTAGGATTTTAAATTGAGGGGATTATGAAAAACCTAGTCCCAAAGTAGGAATCTAAAGTTTGGTACCTTTATCCATGTATAAGTTACTTATACAAGACAGGAATGTCCTAATTTTCCCTGTAGTACTAGCACTGCAGAAAACAACTGAAATTATGGGGGAAAATGGAAATTTAACCCAATTATAAAATCATCTATTTATTTCAGTAGACATCTAGGCAACAGTTATTCTTGAGTGAGGCTTTTAAAACCACTGTGAAGAAAGGATAATGTGGAATAACAGAAGAAGATCTTTAAGTTGTTGTTAGTGGTATCATCAGAGTCCTCTACCTCTGAGGTAGTCCAGTCAGTAAAGCCAAGGCTCCATCACCATTGTCTGCTTCCTCATGCTGTAAGTTCATCAGAGCTTGGAAACTCCGGAGTTCAGAGTCTCCATCATCTAATCTTGATGATTTTAAAGGAGAAAAGGAATGAGCTATTTGTTCTTTTCAAGTGAGTGCAAGTGGTTTGATGTCTGTAAAACTGTTATGTTAAAGATAATTTTTCCCTCACATAACCACCTCATCTTTCTATCAGATAATGCTCTGATATCCCTTCCCAAATATTCTAGGTTTATTTCCATTAAACAATGAGGTTTTGATAAAACCAGAAATATCTAATCTATCCTAAATCTTTTCATATGAAGAGTCTATGAATATGCAGAGTTAAAAGTAGGGCATGACATACATTAAAACCCTACGTGGCTGGATGTGAGCCTTCATGGACTTAGAATTCCTAAACCTGTCTTAATACAATTCTTTCAGTACATTTCTTTGGAGTATATTTCCATCGTTGCATAATCTTCATTAACTTGTCCCTGGCCAGGTCTGTTGTAACACCTGATGAGGTAGCTACAAGTTTTTCAAAGCTGCCACTCAGAAAGCAGCATTGAAAATGTCAAGGCTCTGATTAGAGCCTTCATGCTGCAAAAGCAGGCAGTCCTGTGAAAGTGAAACCATACTTAGTAGGTGGTATTAAGTGTGTTTATTTCTCAGAGCCAACAATGTTCTTAACCCTCAAATCATATAAAATCCGAGATTAAATCAATGCAATCTCCACACAGAAACACTCAAACACACCAGGCTGCAGCATCCTAGTAGTTATACAAACTACTGAAACTAGCCACGTGGCTTTTGATTATTTTTAATTTAGAAAATTGCACAGAGATTTTTTTCCACTTGGCAACTCTTCCTGGTGAGCTCAGCTCATTGCTTCAGCTCTGTGCAGTAGGTAAGAGAATGCCATGCTTGAATATCTTAGGAATTGATATATAAATCTGTTTTATCTTCATTTCCTTTATCTCACTTCCAGCAAAAAGCCAAATGCAAGAAGCTATACGCAAGGCCAGTTTCAGGATATATCCCCACAGATACTGCTACTTCAGCAGAAGCTTATAGTTAAAGACAATGTTGTCTAGACAAAAACTCAGTTTGCTTTTTCTTTAAACAAAAATAAACTCTAAAAATTTAAAGAGCATTATGGAGTCTGACTGAAACTAACAAAAGCTAAGTAACTCCGAGATAACGATGATTGAATCGGAGCAGCTTTACTCAATTCATGCTGGTCAGAAGTACACAAGTGCATCACTAGGCAGCCAGAATTAACTTGGACTTAAAAGGTAGAGCTTTACTCTTTACTCAGGTCTCCTTTTTATTTTTATGACACCCTTGCTATCTTGAGCTCCAGAGCTTTTGATATTTTGTGATAAAGGTGTTATGACTCAATGGAAAGTAGTTCACATACTATCAGTTGCAGCAATAAGAGTTAGCTGCAGTGATTCTAAAGGCCAATTTAGGTCTCTATTTGTACATATCCATTATCAAGTATATACAATATCTTCAGTAGCTATTTCCTGCACCCTTTATAATTACTGTACAACAATATGATTCTTAAATTTGACAAGAAGCCACCAAATATTTTCAAAATTCTGTTATTTTCTGTTCAGTTCTACTGAATTTTTCCATGGGACGCATGCACTGCAGGAAGGAAAAAAAAAAGTGGGACAGTATCTTTACTGTGGGGGAAAAAAAAAAGTGGAAGTGTGTAATTAAACCCTAGGGCACTAGACAAGATTTTCAGTGTTACAAAAACATGCATGTTAAAGAGCATAATGCCTCTTTATATCTGCAAAACTTTTAGTGTATACTGGTGGTGAATTTATTAGCTTCTGACTGAAACTAATGTGTGCAATGCAGACAATTCAACTCCAGTATTAGCTTAACCTAGTTTTTGCCAGTTTTCTTTAGCTGGGTATGTTCTCCAAGCAGTTTATTCGACTGACCCACAAAAAGTTACATCAATTGTTGCAGGCTGTGTTGTGGGAATGCTCTTAAGACTGAAATGTTCTTAAGATGGAATTACTGCATCCAGCGCTCATTTAATGAAATGACAACCTTGGCATCCATATAAGCTTGTTTTACCTACGAGTGCTCTCACTCGGAGCAGACTGCGGTTATGACCCACAGATTTCCTCTAGGGTTAGCTTTGTCCTTATGCAACCGCTCATGAGTATAATGCTGCATTTAAGAGGAATATGCTGGTCATTTGGGAACAAAAGGTGTTAGCTGGTCAGGCTTTAAGATCGCATTAGAACAGTTTGTCTGCAGTAATACCATCACGTAGTGTACCTCAAGTGAAATTTTGCAGTATGATTTCTCTTACCTAGCTTATATCAGCAGTTAAATTGTGTTTTATTTGCAGGGAAGAAATACATGTGTTATTCCTGAACAGCTCTTATGTAGGTTTCCCCTTCACCCAGCTCCCATTCACAGGGGAACAACCCTCTTCCTCAAACACAGTGGTGCTTTAAATTTGGCCTAGCTAGCCTGGTTTGGGGTGTAAATTAGAGACCGAATATGCAAAATTACTACTAATTCCTACTGATTCCATGTAGCATAATAATTTTCAGTGAAGAAACTGGCCAAGACATTTATGTGTTCGTGGTGATCCAACTGCCTCCCTGCTGCTATTTTCCCTGAATAATCGTAAACCAGCTGAGTTTGGAAGGGACCTTCGGAGATCATCTAGTCCAACCCCTCCCGCTCCAATGAAGGTCAGCTAGGGCAGGTTGCTCAGGATTGTGTCCATTTGGTTCTCAGTTTCTTCAAGGATGGAGATTTCAGTTTGTGGCCATTGCTCAAGTCCTTTCACTGTGGCTCTGTCATCTTTACTCCCACCATCGGGTATGTGTACACATGGATATGATTCCCTCTTTTCCAGGCTGAACAGTCCCAGCACTCTCAGCCACTCTTTGTATGAGAGATGCCCCAAATCCTTAATGATCCTTGTGGCCCTGTTGGACTTGCGCTATGTCCCTCGTATACTGGATTCAGCACTCCTAATGTCAGCTCACCAATGCTCATTAGAGGGGAAGGACCACCTCCTTCAGCTTGCTGCAGATGCTGTTCCTAATGCAGCCCAGGAGGCTGCTGGCCTTCTTTACTGCATGGGCATGTTGCTGGCTCATGTCCAAAAGTTGTTGAATGTGAGAAAATGTTGAAAACATTATTAAACAAATTTAGTGGAAATGTTTTGGTGAAGAACAAAAGGATGTTCCCAGAAGTTTTTCTAGTGTTAGGTGGATTTCAAGTTCAATAATGATTTTTTTTCAGCACAACTACTCATGCCTTTGGCTACTCTAGAGATTATCTATCTAACAATCCAGCACTGGAGTCATCAGGATGTCTTCTACACTGATCTGTACAATAAGAGAGGAGGAGCACTCCAGGTGTTCCGTGTTGCACTTGTTTGGAAAGAAATCAAAGAAAGGCTAAGATCTGCTTTTTATTTCCATCTGTCACTGTCCCTTGCTGCTTCTTCCTTCTTCTCGGAGATAAGGCCATGGAAGCAAGCATGGTCCTGTGATTGCATCTTCACAACATTATTTATATGCTAGACTGCTTTTTTAATATCTAAATAGTGTATCTAAATAGTGTTACACAACTGTCTTTGTTTCCCTCCATACGCCTCAGTTTTTAATCTGTAAAATGCAGGCAAGTGTATGTCCCTACTACAGAGGAGCAAATCAGAAACTATGAAAAGCAACTTCTAACAAAATAGAGAATATTTTCTGTTTCCTCTTCTTGGACTCCATCTTGTCCTATCAAAATATTGCTTCACTCTAGTGCCAGGATTTAATCTTATTAGTTAAACTCTCTGTTGGATTTTAAAGAATTTCTCATTAAATTTCTTCAAAGTTTTCCCTCAGGACAAACTGAGTAGGATCTTCGCGGTCTAATCTGTTATTTTGTATTGATATTCTTTAAATCTCTTGAGGATACTTTGTGCTTAAATGCATGTTTGTTTTCATAAACTAATACCACAGAAGAGCTTATCTTTAATAATATTTTTTTAGACTGTTTTATCATTTTTAATATTTAATACATCTAATTAATTTACAGAGTGATAATTCTTTCACCACTTTTAACCAGTCACTCTGTGAAAAAGACAGGATTTTATTAGGAACGACTTAGACCTGACCTGCCGCTACTGATTATAGTTGGGAGGATAACTCCTCAAGTCTGAAAAGTCAGGCTCTTTGGGCCTGCTCTAAAGTCAGTTGAAATCCATACTTTATTGAGCCCTGAAACTGGAGGTCTTAGTGCTTATCCTGAAACAATTAAAGAGCAGTCAATCTATCCCATGGGGTTGCAGTCTGCATTAAATGTTTATCTTTCTAATTTTGATTTTTTGTTTTTGTATTTGAATTTGACTGATGTTCAGTTTGCTTTTCAGAGTGATGTTTGTACAAAAGGTGAGCAAATATTTTTCATTATTTTAATTTCTGTCTATTAAGTGCATTGCTCCTAGCTCATTCTCCTCCTCCTCTAGTTGCACTACCTCCTATTCAGTGTCTCTTGTGACATTTTTATAGGGCTGCAACTCCTGGATGAAAAATAGCCCTAGTGAAACCAAAGAGAATTTGTTTTCATTTGAAGTCATTGTCATAATTTTCTAATGGAACTGATTTCTAATAGAAAACTCAGTTTTCTCAGATTGGAAAACCAGAGCCTTATTGTCATTTACACTTGAATGCCTTCGTATCACTCTAGTGGTCTAAAGGACTCAGAGTACAGGTAGGAAGAAAGACTTCTGGAGATTATGAAGAATATCAATACTATACAAAGTAAAATAAAAAATTACAAAGTATTTTTTTGGCAAAATGAGGAGTATCAAAATAATGAAAACACTGCTTTGCTGAAAGCAATAACTCATTTTAGAGCAATGAAAATTTGAGTAAGAATAGGCATGCCTTCACTATACCTAATTAGAGAGAACATAAGTAAAATCAAGACCCTTGGAAAATTCACCAATTTCATCTTTGATAAGCATTCACCCTTTTAATAAACCCCAAAAGCTCTTTCTTCGACTATCTGTATTCTGGAGATGGATGTCCAAGCCTAAGGACCCACAGAAACAAAAAGAAAATCCTGATTGATAAATGAGTTAACTAAAGTAAAACCCCACAAAAATAGCTTTCCTATTAAAAAACTCATAATTGCTTTCATACCCAGTGACTTGATTTTTTGCATAATCTAAATGTCCCATTTCTGCTGTCACAAGATGCCATTATAGATCTCTAGATCTGCAAGACTAAATATTCCTCAGTGTCAACATCAGGCCAGGGTTATTTTCTGGGAGAAATTTTGTATTTAGGGGGAAAGTAGAAAGCATTTTTGTGGCATGCTGGTGTTTGGAAAACAATGGTTGTTTAGAATTTAGAATTGCTCAGAGGACTGGAATGTCAGAAGTAGTCTGAGAGAAAATGGATTTGCTGGCAGAAGGCAGGCGAAGTGGTCAAAGTCACGTGCTAAGTGCAGTTTGTGACATGGCTTGTTGATTTGCCCTGTACCTAATGCTAACACACCTGTGGGTCTGGTTCACATGCAACAATATGTAGCTGTCTCCATAAGCTACAGAATTTTAAATGTACATTGTCATAGCTAGCAGACACATGTTAAATTCCTGTAAGATTATCAGCGTATCTAGAAAATACTCAGAAAATTTTTTGGCTAACAGAAATTTCGAATTGTCAATAAACTTGATTTGCAGAATGCCTTTTCAACATGTTTTTCCAACTTCTTGTGCGTGTTGAAAAGCTGTGGTTTTGAAATGAATAATATACAAGATGGCTCTAGTTTAAACAACACTGAAAGTTCCATTCTGCAGGATTTTTGGTGGGGCTTCAGTGAATGATCTTGTTGGAAGTAGATTAGTTCCATAAACCTAAATTTGGAAATAGAAAGAATAATACTAAGTGCAACCGGATTGCGAAAGTAAAAATCCAACCACAATTACATCAGGGCAGCACTGGACAAGTGTCACTTGGGTTTTGCTTACAAGTCCAAGCAAATCCTCAACTGTTTCATAAAAGTTCTTGGACTTTCAAACCAGAAGGTTGTTGAGAAGGGGAGAAGATTGGGACACTTTGCTCTCTGGTAAAATACTCAGATGCCTTCTTCAGTTATTTAAGTGGAATGGTCTTTTGCATAAAGATGAAGATTGCTTAGGAAGGTCTTCGCTTTGTTGTTTGATATCAGAGATGAGAAAAGCAATCACATGGAAGATTTAAAAGTAGGTGAGATTTAACGTGTTTTTGATATAATTAAAACCTCCAAGCTGAACTTTGGTAAGGATTTGTGACTTGTTTTAACAGAATCACATCTGCTTATGTGTTTATGTGGAAAATCTGTAAAACTTGGAAGAAAAAGAAAGACATAGCTTTTTTTTTCTCATACTTTTAAATTTGCTTGAATCTCAGACTCAAAATAGTATTCAGGAAATGTGATGATATCTTGGAAGAAGCAAGAGTAAGTTTTACATTGACTCTTGGAAAATGAAAAAAACTTTTTTCAGATTGCTCTGCTACATTAATCAGAATCTGCTACATCAGAATAGATGGATGAAAGTTGCAGAACATGAATCTACCCATCTAGGGCTTTGGGGATGCTCAACTATTGTTTGCGAACTTGCAAAAAACTTAGTTGTGTCAGCTTCTTGCCAGTCCCTTCTTCATAGGGCTGCTGTGCTCAAAGAAACAGTACACTGCTGTGGAGAACCAGACTGTATCATTGTCTCTCCGATTATCTAGTTTTTCTCACTAGGCAATAGGGAGAAACAGATAGACAGAAAGACGCAAATGATTCAATACAAACACTGTTGTGAAGCAAGGTGGTGCTTGGGCTATTGCATACCCAGGGGTTGCCTGGCTCTTGAGTCTGTTCAGAACTGAGGAAATACAAGTGTGGCTTGTGGAATGTCCTTTTCCTGCACTGCAGAACCCATGGCTGAGATTGCAGGCCATCCATGCAGACTTATTAACACTTGGGTCATACTTCTCTGTAATTTGATTTACATAGCTTTTGTAGCTGTCTTCCTGCAGGAAGTCACCAGTGATATTTTGCATCTCTTTCTAGTTAAACCATGCATTAGTTGACCAGTGCAACTCACTGCTCAAAATTTTGAGTGGGATGATGCTAATGCTTCTTAAAAGGCGATGTTCTAAAAAGGTGATGCTAATGTTTCTTGGCCCTTGATATTTCTGGGCACATTTTCTTCATTTTTCCTAAAGATCAGCTTGCATCAAGCCCTCTGTATCTTTTGAAGGCTTTGGAATTGTAGTGAAGTCAGTATTTCACATCTGGGGTAGAAATTTAGCCATTTAAACTCCTTCTCTCCAAAGCAGATTTAGAATCTGTTTATAGAAGTAGTGAAAGGTTTTCATTTATACCACTAGAAATAAATGTATCTTTGCTCCAATGACTGATGACACCTGTCACTACCCAGGACAGTGAATCTACAAGCTGAGCAAATACACTTAGGCTGCTGCAATCCTATACAGCTGCCTTCAGAAGCAGATTCATGTTTTTCAGGTGAAACCTGTTGTCAGAGACTTAACTGCTTTATGGTGCTTTGGAAAATGATGTATGACATATAGAACATGAAAGAACTCTTGGAAGTGTAATTCATCTAGATTCCATCTGAAGTGGAAAGGACATACAATTAGAACAGACCTGAGAGACGGACCTCTTTTATGAAGTTTGCTCCTGTCGTTTTATATATTCTACAGTGCAGGAAACAGATGAGATTTTATTCATCTTGCACTTCATTCATTAGTAAGAAATAGCAGGCCAAAATTCCTTCATTGATGGTACCACATGTCAAGGATTGCTTATTATTATATCTATCTCTAAAAATAAATTAGCCTATAAATAAAATTTATTCTGGTTCTCCAGGAGGGAGATGATCTTAAAAGCAAAGGAAATATTTGATACTGTATAGCTGCTATTCATAGACAATGAAAATAAAAAAAGTCATCTCAGCAAGAAAAAATGTAGAGGATAATAATATAGAGGGTAATACTACTGCTATCGGTGCATTCTGATAGCAGCAACAGACAAATGGGAAGAGGCTATATTTGTATAGAGAGAAGTGTAGAATGATTAGAGATGAGCCGTGTTTACTATAAAAGTTATGATAATGCCACTGAAAAAAAACATTCTCCAAGATAGTGTACAATGACATAGGCAATGATGCTGAACATTCACAAATTCAATTTAATGATACTAAAATAAGTTGATACATCCGCCATTGTTACCTGCCAAAAGTTTGTATTACCAGAACTTTGCAGGTACCTCACTGCCTATATCTGGAAAGTCTCTAGATTTATTGTTTGTAATCTGAAATGCAAATCAAGTGTGTTTGAATTGATTTCTTTATAATGTTTGGCAAAAAAAAAAAAAAGATCCTCTAGTGAAAAAAGATGCTAATTTTCATAGAAAAAGGCGTCTTTATTTTCTGAAAAAACATTTTGTTTTAGATAATCTCCCTTTCCATGCAGACAAAAAAAAATATTTCTAACTGTCTCTGCAGATTTGTACTGAAATTGAAAAAAAAGTGTTTGTTTATAAGGGCGTATGATGATCTCTTTACATTTTTTAAAAAAGCATGGTCTGTTTTGGTGCAATTTTGAGTGAAGACTTGGCTGTAGAGTTGCACTTCTTTAAGGTGATGTTGGAATTTCTAGAAGTGCAAACACCATCTCACCACAGAAGCTATCAGCAATTCCAGCATTTTTCCAATCTTCCTTTCACCCTTATGTTTTGAGGCTGAGATACGGAAGGGAGAAAGCCACCTAAACCTTTTCCTCTGACAAAAGCACAAGAAACCCCCATAGAAATCTGGAAAAAAGGAGACACAAAATGTGAGGGTAGGGGGTGATTATTGCTACTACTACCATCATCATCATCCATAACTGAGGTGGTATTACTGTCATAGTATTTTTTCTACTTATTGTCAGTAAGTAGATATGTTGGCTATAACATTTGGTATGACTTTAACACATTTTAGCTCTGAACCTTTCAACATGCAAATACAGTCACCTAAGATTTGAAAAACAGCTACATTTTGTAATAAATCAAAGGGCCTGCTTTACCTTTCAGTTGCAATAGCACAAATCTTTTAGTCATTGCAGCCTGAAGGAATCCTCAGGGTGAACCAAAGGCTAGTGAGTTCTGTGATTTCAGAAGAAAATGCCTAAGACACAGCTATTTCAGGTAATCCAGGTTTAAGCTCTGAAAAGCCTCCAATAGATCCTACCCAAATATCTGACTTGCAGGAACCTGGAAATCCAGCTGTTCCCTGCAAACGGCCTTCTTTGTAGCCTTTAGGTTACCACTAGCTTCTCTTCTGCGATTTTTGCATTTTCCAGTGTACTTGTTTGTTAGCTATAACTTCTGTATGTAGGAAGGAGAAACAGCTGTGGCAGTCCTTAGATAATCTTAGGTCATTGTAGGCAACTTCTTGCTTTCTTCAATTGATTATTTTTACTTGCTTTTTAAAATTTTTGTTGTTCTGTCTCTTGGACACTGTCTCTTTCACTGTCCTTGGAGATGTGGTGCATCTTCACACCAGCTAAACAGAGCAGCTGTTCCTTTTCTGCGTCTACGCACAAAGCCTGAATTTTTTCAAGACTAAAAAAGAAGACTTTAAAGGTCTTCAAATACTTTAGAGAGTTAGAAAGCCATCCCAGAATTCAGACTACGTGATCACGAATTGGTCGTTACTCATCTAGAAATGCAATGTTTACATCAGATGGCACAATTCTCATTGGGGTCTAAGGGTTCCTCTCCCTATTTGCTCTGCTGGGTCAGAATGGCCTGTGTATCTGCATCTCCCATGATAGATGGTAATTATTGCTTCCCATGATGAGCAGGTGTTCGTACAGGGGAAAGAGGCTCTTATGCTGATTGTATTTTTTCTGGAATATGTAAAGGTAATGTAAGTTGCTATTCACAAGACCTTGAAAGATTAACACTTCAGCTTTGTGTTGGTCATTATGGGCTCTCACAGTGTCTCATCCATCTAAGTCTAAACACAGACATATGCAGGATATCTGATGTTAAAGGAGCAGTATGATGCTTGCAAAAGTTAGGGAATGCCAGAATTAAGCTTCAGTCTCCTTGTGTGTAGGCACGTTCATGTTTTATTTTTAATCATATGGAAATAGGCTGTTTTCTCCAGAAGCTTTCTGTCTCATTCACAGTTAAACTTAAATGACCTTCATTTAACAAGAAGATTATTTTTAATTGTGTTCTTTGCGGTAGAATGGATGGTCCCAGGTTATTTTAGTGTACACTGTTGAAATCCTGTTCTGTACACTGAGTGGTTGTTTTCGTAGTGGATTTCTTCTGATGTCCATAACTGTAGTCCTGGAGTGCCTCATTGTTTTTCACAATACCTCAGTAAGAGGGGATGAGGATATTATTAGAGAAAGGAAATTCAAATGTAGAAGCATTAAGATCAGAAGTTTCCACTCATTTTGAGCACAGTGTTTGAGAGTGTGGTGTGTGCTTTCATTTCTCCTACAGGTGGATGTAGTCCTCATCTGACAGGGATGGGTGAAATTAGGTTATTCGTAAAACAGAGTGGAAATACAGAAACATTGCATGTCATCCTCTTAATACCTACACTGTTTACAGGCTTTTTGCTGTTCAGAAGTCAGAGAAACAGTGGTATTCAGAGGTCGTGGTTCCAGCCTGCACCTTGTACAGCAGCATCCCTGGGAAGAAGTTTGTCGTGAATGAGTGGTTAGGACACTTAAAGAATTGCTGTCAAAGGTATTTGCAAGAAATTAATAGAATACAGAATCGAAGTAGGATTAAGGTAGAATGATTTATACAGAGATGGAAGAAAGATGTAACGGGTGAGGAAGACCCTCCTGTTGAATCACCAGGTTTGAAATGGACCCCCTTGCTTTCTAAACTCCTTCTCAGAGAGGATCCTAGGTGCAGCTGGATCCAGACTTAGCCTCAGACCACAATGATTTATGTCTCAAGGATATGTCTAGCAGCAATTTAAGGCTTGTTCATAGTTAAAGAGAGAGAATCACGGAAATTTAGCGGTAATTAATCATTGGTTGATTTAGCATTTATAAAATTATGAAAAAGAATTCACTACAATCACAATAATAGGGTATTATGATTTGAATTGATTCACACGCACGCATGCAGACAATGTGTATAGATAAAGGTACCTGTTAAAAATTCTCATTGAGTTCAGTAAAATATTTCAAATTATTTTCCTCAGTGGATGAAGGCTGAACCTCGAGGAGTGAGTTCAGCCCAGGTTCCGTCAGCAACAGTAATTTCAAACTTCATTGGAGGGCTCTGAGAGGCGTCCCACCAGAGGGAGATACTGGCCTCACTTGGTACCACTGTTTATAGAGTCGTGAGATGATTGACTTTAGGCATCAGTAGATTTCCATCCTGGCCACAGCTGTATGAGGTAGTTCTGTTGTCCTGACAGCAACCATACAATTCCAGTACTTCCCGGAATGTACAGTTCTGACATTTACCAGGTAGGTACGATCCAGGCAGCAGGAGTTCCAGGGGTGTCAGCGAGTGCCCTGGTTGGCCCAACTCACCGCTCTTGTACAAGTGCCAAGTTGTCCTGGCTCACTGCTCTTGCAGTACAGGCAAGAACATAATGTCAGCTCATTCTGAGATCACCAGGAGGTCCAGTCAGGGGGACTGTATCACCACAGTTTGCTTTTATGTCCAGTTTTTGCCAGCTTCAACTCTGCCACTCATCCGCTTCTGCCTGTCTTTGGTACAGTCCTGTCTCTCCCCTATGCTGACTCCTTGTCCAGTCCCAGTCTCTGCTTTCCAGTTTCTTCATTTCAATCTTATTCTTGTCATTGCCTTGCCTCTCATGCAAACCCAAGTCTCTCTTCTGGTCCCAGCCCTTGCCTGGTCACTACTACCTGATTTGTTCTGGTCATGTCTCACCTCCCTCTGAACCACACTCAGCTCAGTTTAATCTCACTTCCAAATTCTTGCTCTGGGTTTCTTATCCAATTTTAATGAAGACCTTTCTTGCCAATTTGCATTCAGATGGCATTCAGTGATTGTCCACCTTTGCCATGTCAGGTCCCACACGGGGTGAAGATGGCCAGAGCACTGAGAGGAGAGCACTGTACCTGGGAGTGTGTCTGCAGAGCTATGCATTCCCCATCAGGAAATGTGAAATATGGATTTTGATTTTAGCCAAATTTGTGTAGTTTCTTAGCAGAAATGCAGTTGTAGGTCACAATAAAAGAGTTTTATAAAAGAAACCTTGATAAATGAGAAAGCTTTCATTTTTATGGCTCTGCCTTTCCACGTGCGCTTGGACAGCATGGTTTAACTGGGCTTCTCCTGGGCTGTGTAGGGAAGGGGAGTGAAAGAAAAAGCCTCCTGTCCCTCATGGCTGCCAGAGCGGGGGTAGAGGAGGAACTATGGCAGTAGGAGAAGCTGGAGCTGGAAGCCACACCTCTGAACAGGTCTTACCTCCCCAGCTGGTCTCCTCCATAGCAGCCTCCGCTGACTGGAGCCTGCGAGGAGTGCTGCAAGTGCTCTCCTAGGGCTTGTGCAGGGGGTACTGGTCTGCGAGGAACCTGGCCGTGTTAGAGACCTGGGTTTTCCTGTAATGTTGGAGACATCTAGCACAGCGTGTTCTGCGCTCTGTGTGCTAAGCCAGCCATCCAGCCAGGGCCATTTCCACTCCTTTGCCTCAGAAGCCCTGAATGGACTGTCAGGACATGTTGGCTGTCAGGAGAGATGTGCAGTTTGGGCAGGAGGGGCCAGAGCACCCCATGCTCGCCCCATCAGCCAGGGCCCTGGTTCCTGCTCTCTCCCCTCCTGTCTGCGCCCGGCGCAGGACGCTGGAGCTGGTGGCAGAGAAGCAGTGCTACTGCCTCGGATGCTGCTGCCTGGGGCAGCCCTGCAGATGACAGCCTTTCTGAGCTGTCATTAGAGGATGTTGGAGTTTGTTTTAAATAAAATGGAAATGCCTCATTTGCACCACTGTTGTTCAAACCATAGGAGGTTCTGAATCTGTTGTTATAAAGAGAAAAATACTTCAAAGCCCTAAAAGAAAGCGGAAGTCAGATAATAACCGCGGGGAAGGGGAGAACAATTCCCTGATTAGGAAAGAAGACCAAATGAATAAACTGTTATTTTTATTTCCCACAGTGTGTGGATGAAAGATACCAAAACTCCAGGAATTACCAGTGTGAAAGCACTTTAGGAGGTGTCTCAAGAAAGAAGGAAGTTTCAGTGCCCTGCTTTTATGAATCGTGCATCATGACAACATTTGAGATATTAGTGTTTCTTTTACTGTCAGGCCTCTCCGTCATGTGTGCATGCTTGGCTTCCCGAGTGATACAAGCCAAGGGCAAAGTGCCATGCAACAGTTTTAAATTTAGTAGTTCCCAAAACATACTTCTGTTGATGAGGTATCCAGCATGATGCTGTGCTTTGTCGCTTTTATAATTTAAAAAACATTAAAAACTCTGAAAATTTGGAAGAAACAGTAAGACATGAATGTTTGGCAAGAATTTCCTAGATCAATCAGTTAGGCAACCAGACTAATTAATTTTGTTTCCAAGAGTTTTTTGTTTTGTATTTTTGTAAAGTGCTGCTCAAATCTCCCAGATTAACGGCATTTTAGAAACCGAAGTTCTTTATTATTGAATATACATGGCACTATTCAAGACCCAACAATATAGATCAATTTTTTTTTATTGGACTCTACTACTGTTTAAGAAACTGCCAACAATTTGACAAGCTTGAGGGGTTGACCTGTGGTGCATTAAATAAATAAATAAATAAATAAACTATTGCTAAGGTTACCAAACACTGTATTTGAGTAAACAGATGCTTCCAATAGCTGTAACTCACATACACTTTAAAAGAAGCAGCATTGCTCAAATCATGTGAGTATTTGATAATCTTACATTCCTGTTTCAAGTTAAGTGCTGTGGTGGACAGCTTTCTGAATTGCATTTTTGCCTATTAATTCTTTATTAATAAATTAGGGTCTGGAAGACTGATCTGTTTGAGATTAAACTATTGCCCAATACTTACACAGAGAAACAACATAAATCACAAAATACATTATTTTCTCAAAAGAGGCCTTGGCGTGTACAAGCATCCAACTTCTTTAGGAATGAATCACACATAGAAGCTGAACTGCTCACTTCCATAGTGACTCATTTTAACATGCTTCTTCATTAGACCTCAGCTGATGGAACAAAAAAACTCACCAGCACAAATTTGTCCCATCCGAACAATTTAGTTTAGTCACTGTTGGTTTTATCATGTCATGTTTTGTGTGATGGAGGGACGCAGGTGCCCGAAGATAAACATAAGATGGCATGTAGTGTGAATAGAATGAAAACTTGGCTGCTTTTAAAGTCATGCACCGAAGCGCAAAACATTTCTTATTGTTCGAAAACTTCAAGGAAATGTTTGCCTGGCTTGGTAAAAGGAGCATCAATTGCCTGTTGAAATGAGCACAAATTGTTTTGACTCTATTTCAGTTCAAAGGCAGTCTGGCATCTGAAACAATCTATGTCGTGCTCAGATAGAACATGATTTCTTCTCCACTTCATTATCAAGAAATCAGGGGGAACAGGACATCTTTAGGTCATTGACTAAAGCTCTAGCTGGTAATACTTTCTGATACCGAAATTCACAGAGTTTGTAGGTTGTATTTATACAGATATTACTACAATCCAAAAAATGAGATACTAAGTTAAATATCCAGTCACCTTTTAAACCCTTTCCAAAACAGCCTGTGTCTGAGATGCTGCCATTGTTTTCTATTCTGTGTAAGCAGCTGAGTAGGGAAATCTGGGTATAAATAGCAGTTTACATTTGCCATCTCTTTTATTCTATAGTCTTACTATTTTTGTGTGTTTATTTGAACAGACATGTAGACAACACTAAAGTTAACTAGAAAGGCCATCAGTTTTCCAGTATTTCACCTCTGAGGTCATTCCTTCATGCTAGATGGCTACAAGAAACCAGTAGAATTACGAGTGATTTAATGTATTTTAGGGAATCCATGAAAAAGATCATGTTTTTTAGACAGAATAATACTCAACATTGTTTTGTATTTCTATCGTATCTTTCACTGTAATGACCTCAAGCATATCATCTCTGTTTATAGAACCTTACATGATGTTGCAAACTGCGATGTTGTGGGATATGCAAGTTACATGTGGGAGCCATTTAATATCATGGTACGCTTGTTAAGCTTGTGTAGAAGCATGTCTTGTATAAAATCATCACATTTACTCTTTTTTCATAGAATCATAGGTTGGAAAAGACCTCTAAGATCATGAAGTCCAACCATCTGCCCAACACCACCATTCCTACTAAACCATATCCCAAAGTGCCACATCTACACGTTTTTTAAACACCTCCAGGGATACTGACTCCACCACTTCCCTGGGCAGCCTATTCTAATGTCTGACCACTCTTTCAGTAAAGAAATTTTTCCTAATATCTAATCTAAACCTCCCCTGATGCAACTTGAGGCTATTGCCTCTTGTCCAATTGCTAGTTACCTGGGAGAAAAGACCAACACCTGTCTTACTACAGCCTCCTTTCAGGTAGTTGTAGAGCACAATAAGGTCCCCCCTCAGCCTCCTCTTCTCCAGACTAAACAGCCCCAGCTCCCTCAGCTGTTCCTTGTAAGACTTGTTCTCTAGACCCCTCACCAGCCTTGTTGCCCTTCTCTGGACACACTCCAGCAACTCAATGTTTACTTGTAGCGAGGGGCCCAAAACTGAACACAGTGCTAGAGGTGTGGCCTCACCAATGCCAAGTACAGGGGGACAATCACCTCCCTACTCCTGCTGGCCACACTATTCCTGATACAAGCCAGGATGCTGCTGGCCTTCTTGGCCACCTGGGCACACTGCTGGCTCATGTTCATCCGGCTGTCGACCAACAGCCCAAGATCCTTTTCCACTGGGCAGCTTTCCAGCCACTCTTCCCCAAGCCTGTAGCATTGCATGGGGTTGTTGTGACTGAAGTGCAGAACCTGGCATTTGGCCTTGTGGAAACTTACACAGTTGGCTTCGACCCATCAATCCAGTCTGTCCAGATCCTTCTGCAACATTGTCCTCATAGTAAACTACCAGTCACTTACCCTTTCAGCATTTCCCTGTGCAAAAGAACTATTTACTCTAAAAGTGTCCTTCCTGCCCCATGAAATGAGTGACCATAGGAGATGCTGTAGGAATAGCTGCTTAAAGAGATGGGAGGTGATAGGGACTCTGGGATGACTGATCTCTGTGCCAAAGGATGACAGCACAATTTTGTTTTCTACTTCAAATAAGGTGCCTTAAACAGCAGTGTTGGATCACTCTTGCTCCACGATTGGATTGTATCCCTTTTGTTGTGCAATATGCACATCTCCAAATAATGACAATACCCACCATAAATGATGTCTAGTTACAGGGCCTTAAATTTTGGGTGACTGGGATAATGAAATGCTCAAAAGAATTTCCAGCAAGACTTGCTCATATTTTTGGGTACTCTGACAATAATCTGTTTAGTCTAAAGGTTATTCATTCTGCTTCCAAGCTACAAGGAGGACGCAATAACTTGCAAGAGGTGGAGGGAGGAACACAGACATAAGGAGTAACCCAACAGTTGAAAGATATAGTTGGAGTGTTTTTTGTAGGAGTACAGTTAAATCCTCTTGTATATTTCTGGCCAGCTCACCAACTCTGACTTAGTAACACTTAGCATAGCTCAGACTTATTTGAAATCAAAATGCAGTTGTGAGTTTGGGGGAGGTGTCGAGGATTAAATAACCCAGAGAATGATGTCTGTTCTCTTTCTTCAGGATGGTATTTTGCTGTGTTGTGACATAAGTGTATTTTCAGGTATCTCTCTGTTATGGAGTGCTGGCTAAATGCAGCTTCCCATTAGGGTACTGCTTGTGTGTGCTGACATTAGCAAAGCAGGTAAGGATGAAGTGCTGAAGGGAAGGTGCTCTCAAAGCACAGATGTCCAGGTGTCGCCACGGTCTTCTTTCACCCTAGCATGCTGACAGGTATTCTGAAGTTTCATTCTACCTGATGTGTCATATACTGAGTCTGCACTCTCTGTCTGTGAAGAAATTATGATAGTGAAGAGGATGTTTGTTTTTCTTATTAGGGAGAGACATGCGTGATTTCTTTGAGTTTCCTTCATTAATTTGTCACTCCTTGCTCAAGCTGGCCAGGCTTTGCATAGCTGAAGGTGACCTGATTTTTATCTCTGCCAAATTCCACTGACTGTGATGGAAGGCAGTGCTGCAGGAAATGTGTAGTTGAGTGGCAGGACATAATTACTCCAGCCAGTCAAGCTAGTAGTGCGTGGTGTCTCATCTTAAAGATAACGCACTTGCAAACTTTAGCTTGTGTAGCAATTTTTTTTCTGGAAGTTTCCAGACTCCTAGTAGGGTGATTCATTACACACAGTAGAAATTGCACAGACTACGCAGGAGGAGGAGTGACAGTCTTTGACTCTTTCTCAGTGTAATTCCATGTCCTGTCTAGCCATTAGCTTTAAGGTCTTAATTTGAGGGGGTTGCTACTAAGAGATTTTAATCAGGTATCTGCAGGTTACATATTTTTAAAATTATGTCTGATGTACTGATGAAGGAGACTGTCTGATTGTAACTGAAAGCTACATTCTTGTTCCTGATCCACAATCAGCCTGTTGTGAAAAGCAATGGATGGTAATTAATTGATTAGAAGAATGTTAAAAAAAACCTCTCTCTAAAAAGTACACTTACTGAAGACTATTTAATTTACAGTAACTTTCCCTTCCAAACATTCAGACAAGTTACCTGCCTCACTGGTTTTCTTGAATGGAATGGTTCTGCTTTAAAAAGTGACTGGCATAATTGGACCCGTCTTTTCCATTGCCCTGTTGTTTTGAGTGTGCTTGGTTTACAGACTTTCTCCCTAAAAACAGGGCAATTCATTCAGGACTATGAAAATCACTGTAAATTTGCAATTTATGCATCGTGTTCTGTAGGAAAGCCAAATTTTGACACCTGAAGTGCAAACATTTAAAAAAAATCTCCCATGCTACTGTGCTGCCTCTTCTAGCTGTGGTTTGTGAGAAACCATTAACGTACATTTTAATTCCAAGAAAAAAAACCCTTGGAATTCCAAGAAAAATCTTGGAAAACTGTTAATCATCATCTTCTTTTAGAAAAAAATAAGTCTCTGTCCTGGAGAAGGGTTGTAGCTTAAGGGAGTATTTCCTTGTTAGTTTAAATGCCTCCCAAATATGTGCTCCTTTTGTGGAACTCCTTTTTAGTTGCTAAACTCTGCAACACCTTGAAACAGGAACTGAATTGCCTTGTTCACAGCTGTGAATTCCCTGAGGTGGTAGACAGTGCTGTGACAATGATGCTAAACCCCCTTTGTGGATCTGTTACACAGTAAATAATTCTGTTGATGATGCAGACCATTGTAGAGAGAATCCTAGTCTTTCTTCAACTCTTTTCAACCTTCTGGCATATGATCTAATTCTGTAAGTAGATAAATGTTTGTTCTTGTCCGTTGAGGCATCTTCCCTGCAATTCTTTATTCTAGAGAGCTGTATGCCTTGCTTTTGCTTAGCACCTAGGTGTAACCTGAAATGCCCAACAGATTCTTTAGCTGGGTTGTCTTGTTCCTTTATAACCTGTGTTTCAGTTTTTTCTGTGCTCAGGAGATTTTTTATTTCATATATTTTTTGTGGGGTTGGGGAGGGAGGCGGGGGGGGAGGTGTGGTTGAAAAATATGATGCTGCATTCTCTTGCCAGAATTTGAGTCAAATCAGTGGTTAAGAAAGCAGTTCCTTCCAAGCACTTGATGGAGGCTGGTAGCTCATCAATGAAACCTTTCATTTTTAACAGATTTTTAAAATGTAAGGAGTAGGGGGTGAGGAGGAGTTACAAACTTAGTTTGTAGCAGCAGTATATGCCTTTCATGTCTTTTAAAATTCAGTCTTAATAGGGACCAGAGTCTGTATTCAGCAGCGCACTCTCAGTCTGATAAGGGTATGTGCAAGTGCTTTAGTTGAAACAGCGTGGTTTATGTCCACCCTAAAAAAAAACATGTCTCTACACTTTTAGTGAATCATGAGTGCTTTGCTGTGAGATAACCCCAGCACGGTTTTGTCACTGCTATGGAAGTGTTCAGTAGTAGGTAGAAGGGCTCAAAACTGTTCCTTTCATTCCCAGCCAGATGCAAACTTATCCTCTCACCTGGAGATGATTTCAGCTGTGCTTTTTTATAGATCGAATCAGTCACAAATCTCTCTTCTGTAGCTTCCTGCTGAGAAATGGTTCTTCCTTTTTATACTTAGAATCTGTGTACGTGGTTCCAGTCATTTCTTGTTATACGTGTGTCAGACATGACTACAATTAATAATTTGTACCAGATTGTGTTTTTTTTTAAACCAAGTTAATATTTTTTGAATTCGGTAGAATTTTACTTGTATTCTGTACTCTTGTAATATTCATGCTGTATTCCCATGAATTTCTGTGAAAAGAGAGCTTAGCTTTACAATGCTGTAGCAAAACAGATTGTGTGATTGTCATGAAATCAAAGTGGTTAAGCCTGTCAGAAGAATATCTAATAAGTAACTCAGCAGCTGAGATTATGCTAGAGTGAAATGGTTTTCAGATCTCACCAAATTAGGTCAGATAAGCTGTGGCTGAGTAAATACAGTGGTAACAAGTAATATTTCCTTTGAGAAGAATTTTTTTTTTATATATCCGTGCATATTTTGGCCATCTCCTCGGAAATTGCTCAAATAATTGCAGGTAGAACAATGTTCATTTCCAGAAAGTGCTGAAGTCATCTTCATCATGCATATATGTATTTTTTAAAATCATAAATTCAGTTTATTATTCGTCTGAAAAGGTTACTTCAGACTTCAAGTAAGCATACAGCTTTAATGTCTTGGTTGAATTTATCCTTACAGATTATAAAGAATGTGTTGTTAAATTATTTTTAATTAAAGATTTGGAAGAAAAAACAAAGCCTTATTTCCGTTACTTAAATGATTCAAAAATTGGTAAGTAGTATCTATATAATGCCTTTATAAATGCTTTGCCTGTAAGTCCATGTTACGTATCTCAACTTTGATTTCATCTTAAGCCCATAGGCTGAATGAAAGATCAAAAGTAACATTAGCAACATAGTTTATCATAAAGCATAGATGTAAGTGTGGTAGATAAGACAGCAAAAGGATTAAAAAAAAAAAAAGGCTAGATGGAGTTGGCTCCAGATCAATATATTGTGGTGTATAGCACTCTTACTGCCCTTGAATCCATGTATACCAACATGCATACAGCTGGAAAACACTGGGAGGTGGTGACAGGTCATTCCTGTAATTCAGAAAATTACAGATGAGCTATCTTTTTAAAACAATAGTTTCTTTTAACAGACTAACTGGCGATAGTCTAGGTACCTTTCCCTTGTTTTTTAAGGTACTTCTCAGGGTAAAATAGAATAAATTTACAGGGTTTATACAATATTTTTAAAAATTTTGTTTCAAAATCACAGTCTGAGAGATCAAAGGCAGAATTTATCTTCAATATTTTTATCCTAAAATTCTTAATGCTTTGTGTATCACACCACAGTTCATTCATTAGTTACCCTAAAATCATGTTACTTTGCTGGCAAGTCATAATACCACACAACAGCAGGTAAGATCTTTCTTCTATACTTCCATTGTTCTGGTTCATTTAGCTGGTAATCTTTCAGTCACATTAAAGAAAATTTAAACAGCCCTAAATACTTTAAAAAATCATATGCTTGTCTTGCATATGGATCAAAAAGCGGGGGGGGGAGTCAAATGCCTGAGCCCAGTCTGAGATTGAATGGCAAGCAGCCTCTGGAAGAGGTACCAAAGGCACAAACTCTATTTTTTGGATGAATAGCAGAACTAGTATCTGGACATAGTATCTGGAGCTCATCAACTTGTGGGAGGCAGCAGCTACTAGAAAACTGGCTTACAGTAATTCTAGTCTCTGAAGTTGTCACAAACTTGTAGAGTCACAAGACACCATCAGTAACTGCTTGGAGAGCCATCTTTGTGAAGTTCTCAGGAGCATGCCAAGCCTTTCATTTAGGAAGAAAAATGCATGTCCAACATACAACCCTTGAAAGGGTGTAAGCCCACTAAGGCCCAGAGGGTTGAAGCAACAGTAGGAATCGCTTTTCCAGTGTTGGCACAAAGCGTCATTTGCATCATCCCTCCCTTTCCATGCTGCAGCTCGCTATCTGCCTGAAGGATATTCTTAAAGACCAAAGCCTCAGAGTGGCGTGTTTGACTTTGTGCTTTTCTATGCTTACTTCTTCTGAGACTTGTCCTGATCACACAGTGGACATCATTATGGTGTCTTTACAAGAGAGGACACCTCTCTAACCCGCTTTCCCTGAGGGATAAATATACATTTTACTGAAGTATTTCGTAACAATTTAGACATTTTGAGTGCAAATAATTGAATATCTTTTGTTGCAGATGTGGTTGCATCAAAACAGATCTATTTCTGCAGCTGGTCCTAGGATCTTACAAGGTTCATGTTTCTTCTTTCCAAATGTTGAGACATCCTGGCATAGTTGAGATGCTGGAGATGACCTCAAAGCCACTAATTAATATTCCAGAATGTTAATGGCAAAGCATGAGGAGGAAAGCAGGTTACTAAGCAATGGCAATAATTGCTCAGTAACTGAATATGTACCACAACTGTGTTATAAATTTGAATTTTGACACTATATCACCATCTCCGCCCCTGCACCCACAGTGTCCTGCTGAAAGAGAAATCCTGGCATTCCTGAAATTTGGCGCACTCTATCTTGTACTAAAGAAGATTGTTAAAAAACAGGAAAATAGGTTTAAACCTGGGAAGAAGAAGGGATATGAATTCTCATTGGCTGCAGGATTGGCAGGATTTGAGTAGTATTACGAAAACTTAGTTGCCTTTGATTTGCTTGTCCTCACCCCCCAGTGATAACTTACTGCAAGTATGGGAAATACAGCAAATTAATTAAAATTTGAGATAGAGTATACCAGCTTGTGCAGTAATTCAGCTAAAAGACGAGTGCTCTGAGGGAACTGAGCGTGTCCAGTGCAGACAGAATCCTCAGCAGAGGATCTGTTGTATTATTACTATCCTCTCTCTGGCACCAGAAAATTAATGTTTTTCAGAGGTTAGACTGGCCTTATTTGAATGAAATTTTGCAGACATCAGAATCTCTCAGAAGATAATAATTTAATCATCCTGAAGCAAGCATCTAAAATTTCAGCCAAAATAGTTAATATTTGACTAATGCAGAAAGAATTGAAGAAGTGTGAAATGCTGGGGAATGTTAATTTCAGGAAGTAATTCAAATTTTGACAATCCTAAAAGGACCTAAAGAAGTTTGTTGTAGTAATTTAATTCATTAAATGATTACCACGGCACGACAATTTAATTTTTACTTGCACAGTAATAGTACCTTTTTCTTATCTTGTGTGTTTGTGTGAATGTGTGTGTATTTCACTAGGTCTTGGAGGTCCCAAGTGAGATTGTAAACTCTTTGTACTTGACATAACTATAATACAAAATAATCACAGGGGCCAAAAACCTGAAATGGTGTGCATGATCTATCGTTTTCCTCAGTCTGCAGACTGGAAAGACGGATGATCCGTAAAAAAGACATATTATATGCCTGCTAAATTACAAAAGTGATCCTATTTCTCCTTAGACCCATTACACTGCTTTAACCTCAGGACTTTTCTTCCTCCCATGACTACTTTCAGTCCTTTCTTTGAGAAATTCTCAGTTCAAGACTCATGAAATACCAGGAATTTTCAGACAATCCCCAATGTCATCAGAAAGAAAACAAACTTCTAATGACTTTGTGCACATCATGTCATTTCAGTTTTAGATGCCTCTGGGAAATTTGGTCAGTAACCAGATCAAAATAAACATTTAAGCATTTTGAAACTGTCATTGCAGTTCTGTTTTATCAAAATTCTTGTATTCTTGGCTTATAGTATCATTGACATGACTTGGTCATGTTTTGTTAAGTTGGCCTCACTAAGGAGAAATGCAGTTTAGAATTTTGGGAGAAGGTTGAGAGGCTACAAGAGGTTGGTTTTGGATGTATTAAGATCATTATTTTTCCTCATAAACAGTGCTAGAGCTGAACTGATCTCTCTCTAAATCCAGCTACAGGGTCATGTAAAAGCATTGGTTTTCTGGGAGAAGAACCAGGAAAAATGCGGAAGAGGGGTTGAGAGTGAGTGTGTTTGGTGAGCAGAATGGAGATTTCCTGAGACGTCAGACCGTGCAAGGATTGCAAGTCAGACAGGATTTTGGATGGCTTCGAGAAAGTGATGTAGCTATAACTTGTCCCGATGCGGTGAGGTAAAAGGGACAGAGCATATATCTGACAAGGACCTGTATAGTTATACTGATTGATAAGGAAAGGCAAACCACATAGTATATTTGTGTCTTCTTTCTGTTCCTTTTGACCTTCATTCTTTTGAGACTATTTTTAGAAAGCTTAGTCATTGTGTGGCATTAGCAATACATTTCCTGGGAGTTCTGGGACTTTCTGGGTATTGCAACCGTAAATGTTTCTTAGGGAAATGTTTTATTCGTGAAGTACATTTAAGGAGTCAGGGCAGTGTTCTTTTTTTGAGCCAAATCTACTCTCTTGTCAACATGAAGCTATTCCTGCAATATTCTGTCATTTTCTCTCCTGCACTGAAAATATTCTTCATGACAATGGTAACTTGCCTGTTGTAGAAGAAATAGGTTATATTTCACTAGCTGGAGTTCTAAAGAAGTTGCAAGAAAAATGTATTAGTCAAGATAAAGACTGAATATGATTAAAAGTTGTCAGGTTTATTTCACTGTAAATATATATGTTACACATTTTAAATTCTCACGATTTGGTGTTGGATGAAAACTGATGTCAGAAAGCTACAAGATAGGAATGTTTGTTATTTTCTTTTACAGAGAAGTTGTGCCACCAAAAAACTGCTAAGAAAAAGTCAGTTTCAGACATACGAGACTATTAAAAAAGTTCTATACTTATTTACAGGTTATATATAGTATATATATATCATACGTAAATATGATTATTTCCAGGAATTGTCAGAGAATCATAGGTTGGAAAAGACCTCTAAGATCATGAAGTCCAACCATCCACCCAACACCACCATTCCTACCAAACCATGTCCCGAAGTGCCATATCTACACGTTTTCTAAACACCTCCAGGGATGGTGACTCAACCACTTCCCTGGGAAGCCTATTCCAATGTCTGACCACTCTTTCAGTAAAGAAATTTTTCCTAATATCTAATCTTAACCTCACCTGACGCAGCCTGAGGCCATTGCCACTCATCCTATCACTAGTTACCTGGGAGAAGAGACCAACACCTGCCTCACTACAACCTCCTTTCAAGTAGTTGTAGAGAGCAATAAGGTGCCCCCTCAGCCTCCTCTTCTTGTCATGGAAAAAATAAATACTTGATACAGAATATGATTTAATTAATGGCAAAAAAGTGTTACATACAAGTAAAATCAACAGAAAATTACTCTCCAGTATTATCTGCAACACACTTACCATCTGCATTTACTGTAACAAGTACTGAGTGTTTAGTTTTCAAAACCGAATGTCTAACTATGTTTTATGATATAATGATCAGTTATACAGAAATGTACTGTGAACCGATGCAGAATATTTTAGTGAATCTTGTCTCTGATCCAGATTTTCACCCAGGGAAGATGAAATTATTGAATCATAGAATAATTTAGTTTGGACAAGGCCAAAATATGTCTTCTGATCCACCTGCCCATGGGAAGTAGGACTAGCTGGGTTAGTCACATAAAATCAGAGAATAAAAAAGTTAAAGAATAAAATATATCAAGTTTTGTAACTTGATAAATTGCTTTAAGTGAATTTGAAGAGAAGGAAAGAGAGAGGCGTCTTGATAGGAAGGCAGCTCAGTCAACAGTTAAATGGATGCGATTGAAAAATCTGCAGTATTGACTTCTGAAACAGAGCTTTAGTGCAGTGTTTTTCTACATAGCCAGCAAAAATCCTGTTTTGAGTGAACTGGAAGTGCCAGCTAATTATTTCCATAAAAACGTAGGCTACAACTTTGTACACTGAGGATGTTAACACCATTTTTTGAAACTTATTGCCATTTATAGAAACCATATTTTAGATAGCTAATATTTTCTTTATTATTCTAACTATATAAATGTTATAAATGCTATTTCAAATCTACTTGGCAGTATCTCTTTAAAGGGTGGTGTGGTTTTTTTGCAGAGGTGAATTTAGATATACAGAACTCCCACTGACTACAAAAATATTGTCTGGCACGAGAAGATAGAAATAAGGTTCATAATTAAACTTTAAATGTAAAAGCGTTTCTACCATTATTACAGTTCTCAGAGTCATTCAGAACTGTGGATTTTTAAGGAGAAGATACATTACTAAAATCAACCTCTAGACAAAACAGAAATTCTACATAAAAGAAAATTTTCTTCTGAGAACTGTTTTTCTCTCTGTTTTCTCTTAGTGGATTCAAGCTAGGGCAGTTTTGACTGGCCATTTCAATCATTAAAGTGACAGCTCAAATTCTGATACTGAACGTGTAGCTATCAACAAAGGTTGATATGATTGCCCCTTAGAAATCATCTAAGATGTACACAAGCATGTGTATAGCTGCAGATGCACATCATGAGTATTGTCATAGAGAAGAATAATCTGGTACTGTGTTTGCATTAAACTTCTGAAAGACTGCTAGATAATATTCTCAGTGAGAGAGAGTTTTGTTTTCCTGCTTGTCTCAGACCTACATAACTAACTGTATGCATTTCAGCAAAAAAGCAGGGAAGACTGATCATGGGCCGAAGCAGGGAATCTCAAGCAAGACTTGGAGGATTGCTCGTACTGATAGTTTTTTCACTGCAGATTATTTGCATGAGGGCACCAACAATTTTTAATACATGTTAAGATGAGCTATGTGCCTGCCTACTGTCTGATCAGTCAGATCAGACTTGCATGGTTTTTTTATTGCAGATTTCAGCTGGTTTATTTATTATAGTACAGCTGGGCTTCTGAAGTCTGCAGCTGTAATTACTGCAAGTAGTGGAATAGTACATTACTTTTCACAACTTTGTGCTGTATTTCACAGGAGCTTTTAACATGTGCTGCTTACAGATTTTATTGAGGTATAGAGGCAAGAACAGATAGATGTCTGTTTATTTGCAGAAGAGGAGTTAGTCACTTTCTGGAGCCAAAACCTCAGAGGTGGACACTGTTTGGCCTTGATGACTTTAAGATTTCCTATCAGTGTGGAAAAGCTATTTGTCTGAATTAACTTTTTAGTTTGATATGCTGAGTTTTTTAAAAAAAGATACTGACTGCACTATAAAAGAAACCAGGCCATGACTGTCAGTACCAAGCTAGTAAACATAACTGACACCTGTTTTATCAAAAAAACAAAGGACCCAATAAAAGTTAAGATCAGTTTAGAAAGTCATAATTAGAGAACCTAATCAAGAAGCCTGACTGTTTTTGTAAGCCAAGAAAAGCTGAAGTCACTCAATATTAGGGTCTTTTCTGGAAGAGAAGGTACGATATAGATACATGAATCCATGAACTAGACAAGTTCAGATATTGTGTCCCTGCCTGCTTTACAGGAGTTTCTGGCAGCACACCATTTTTATCCTCCTGTTGCCAACAGCGTGGAAACTCTGGGTGGAACACCACAGTGAACCTACATGTCTTGTACATCTTTGTTGTGGGCGTGTGTTGAGTCTAATACGTCTCAACTCACAAATATGGACAGGAATGAGCGTATTAATGTTTCTGTGTTAACGTTGGTTAGTTTGGTGGTCAGCTTTCATGAGATGATGCTTCATGGAGACAGGTTGGGACTGGACCTGCAGTTGTGGAGGAATTGGGTATTTTTGCTCAGGTGGGCACCATGGGCAAAGCAGACTTGGGGAACTTGTATTTAATTTATTGACCATTAACAGAAACTTTTGATCAATGTTTTGTGTACTGAGAAGAAAAAGAATATAAACAATTAAACAAACACCTTTCCTGACACTTCCCCAGGCTCAGCTTCAGCCAAACACTTATCCTTCCCCCTTCCCAGTCTCAGCTTCTCTCATTTTCGTTGAGGGTTACTGTTGGTCTGTACAAATTCCCCCAGTGAGGGGAGGAGTGGTGCAGGAGGCTGGCTTTGCGGGTGCAGATTTTGGTCTGCAGCTCTGAGCTTCTTACAGGTCATCTGCTGCCACTCTTTTAATTAGTACCCCTGCCCTTGTGTAGGTTGCCTGTGCTCTGCAGCCCCTCAGGGGTGTCCCTTGTCTTGGCATGGCACGCAGAATTTGGGGACCTGCAGCCCAACACACACACACCAATGCATGCTGTCAAAGGTGTTCATTTTATTTGATAATTAACATGTTCATAGAGTGTAGGTAAGGAATGACTCCTCAGCCCAATTAGAGATTTGTCTGCAAGAAAAGTGACCAAAGTTCTGCTCCCCGTCCTGACTAAAATCTAATTGTTTTACTTTACAGATTAGAAGAGCTTTAGCAGAGGAGGCTGAAAGAGACTTGGCCTGAGTGACTCCTGAAAGGATGCCTGAAAGGTAGGAGGTAGTTGATCCAGTCCTGAGTCAGAGACTGAATTAAAATGTGAATTCAGAGTTGAGACACTGAAGTCAGATACGAGTGATTTGATCCCAAATCTTCCACATCCCATGTGAATGCTTTCTCATCCAGCTAGTCAAAGTGCTGTCAGTCACCACCTTGACTGGGTATCTGCAAGGAGCATAATCCTGTCATTCAACTTGCCTTTAGTTCAGCTATTCGATTTAGGTGCCAGGGGGTCTAATCACTGGTTTTCTGGACATCTCATCTGGGAGTATCATCCCTTGCCCAGGCCAAATATTTCAGGAACACCAGTGATGCAAGACTACAGTCATGTAGGTACATTATGAGCCAAGAAGGGATGTGCTAGTGTTTTCAGGCACTTCGAACATGAGGTAGATATCTGTCTGGGATATTCTGAGATGCACTATTGGTCCTAAAGGCTTAAATCCTGTTTTAAGCACCAAAGGGCATGAGTTTATAGCTGGGATTCATTTAATAATTGCATATTAAAGTAAAAGAAGAAACTAAAAAAACCATGAAGGAATACAGTACTTTTGAGAAGGCCTGATGATAGACAAACTGTTCATGGTTCCAGATATTTGTTGATTGGAAGAACCTCATTATATCCCTTTTTCCTGGTAAGATATTGTATGAAACATAACAGGTTAAAATAAATTGCTGAAGGTTTAATTTATTTCATTGCCTGTAGAAATATCTGGCAAAGATTTTTGTGTGTGGGTGAGTATGTGCATTGGAGCTGCTTTGCATTTCTTAATACTTCCAGCTTATAAATGTAACTAAAAAGAGCAACAGAATATCACTGTTATTGTCCAGAACTTTGATATAGTTGCAGTTCAGAGCACTGGGACCACACACACAACTTCTATCTCTTAAGTTGACAAGGACAATGTGAATTTGTGATTATAGATTGCATCTATGTTTTAAATTGTTTGTCAGAACATTTGTTTCTCTTATTTTGGCTTACTGGGACAAGGCTTCTTTCTTTTTCCCTAATAGAATATTCCAGTTCTGACCAAGCTGCATTTAAAAAAGAATATCTGTTATTTTCAAACCACTCACATCTTACATAAAGAGTACTATGTTGTAGTTACTTGTTATTCTTATGGTAGATATACACTCCAGGTCATTGCATCCCTTGCTCAGTGCTTATGAGCTTCCTTTGGTGACTCAATTTGCAAAGTGCTGAACGCTGCTACTGAGAGAGATAGGCATTAAAGCACATACTTAATTCCACTGAAATCTGTGGGACTACTTGTGTCCTTAAGGTGAAGCATGTGATTCAGTATTTTGCTGGACTGGGATCAGAAGGCTCAGTGTTTTGCAGCTTGGCTTTTTAAGCACTGATAATGCAGTTTTAAAATCCTAATTTAAAGCTTAGCTGGACAAGACAAGATTTCTATCAGGTAATGCAATCTGCTTGTGATCCTCTCTTCAGTTTCCAGTGTAATGTTAGCTTGTATATAGACAGAAGTGCATCAGGGCCACTTGCGTAGTAAATGAAGGACTGTCCAAGTCAGAAGGTAATGTGCTGACAATGCATTTAGCTAACAGATTTACCTTTGGTTTTTAGAAAAGTCCTAACTATATCATGTATGAATACAAACGTATCCAATGCTCAGCGTGATTCATGTTTAGTTATTAATACAGTCCTGGAGATAAGGTATTTGACAAGAACATGCCTTTATGCATGCTGAAACTAAGACGGTTATATAATACCAGGAGTAGCAAACAACTCTTTCAAAGTCTCACGGAAACCATTCAGAGTGGGAGCTGAATGCCAATTTCATTATCACCTATAAGGAGCCAGACAATGAGGCATTGTAGGCTCACAGACTGTGCTCAGAACAGGAGGTTTAAGTGCATCAGCCAATAGGTAAACTCAGTCAGGCTAAATCCTGTCAAATGGAATATGTCTCTTAACAGAGCCATGAAGTGTGTTTTATATGTTAGTTAAAACTTTTGCGAGGAATCTTTATGAGATGAACAAGGGAGCATGCGATGAGCCAGACAGTAAAGTTCATAGAAATAGTGGATCCACAATAGTCTTTTATCCACTGGTCTCAGGACATTTTACCAAGTAAGCAACTGTTTTTATGTGCATTTTACAGGCATGAAAGTGAAGAAGTTAGGGGCTTTGCTCAAAGGGAACAAAACATTTTAAGCTATGGAAGGAAGATGCGAGAGAGGTAGAAAGGAAGTGTAGAAGTACTGGCAAGTATTTATTTCTACAATTCTCTTAGGCATTTCTAGGAAAGTTCTGTTTTTTCCCGAACAATTCATTGGCAAACTATGAGGAAAAAAAACAATGAACAGGGTCAGTGAGCAAGGATCTTCCCTTTGCCGAGTTACATCCAACACTTAAAGAACAGTAGCAAGAGGCTGGATTTAAGAGACGGAAGAGCCAAGATGGTTCTGACTAAATAGAACCCCTGCCCTGATTGAGGAACCTTCTTGAAAAGGTCGACAAAATCATTTAAAGAAATCACAAGAGAAGTGGTGTCCTGCTTAATGATAAAGCACAACTGAGATAATTCTAATTATAGCATTCTAGTGATAGTACTTTTCTACTTGACAATACAAAATAAGAAAGTTTTGTATATCCTGGTACCCTCTAAATATGCTGAACTTCTGTCAAAGCTGATGTGAAAGAAAATGTGTTAAATCAACACTTCCTCCCTTTTACTTTGTACGCCTTCAGGTAAAATAAATTCCTTTCAACTTAATGAGGATACAGACAGCTGTTATTCAAACTGAAACAGTGATTTGGTGAAGGAGTCAGAATTTTAATGTTTGGAGTGTCTTATGTTGGTGGAATAGCTCCTTCAGGCATTTTCTGAAAGCAACAGAGACAGGGCACCACTAATAATACCTGCAGTGCTCTTCAGGAAGTTCTGCCCAGAAGAACTTATCCAGCTTTCTTCCTGGCAGAGGTAACAACAAAGATTTTCATCTTTAGTTTAATTCCCAGCAGCAGTTAGTTTTAACCTTCCAAACAGAGCAGACTGCATTCAATAAAAGTCATGTTCAAAACTGTTGACAAGGAAGAAAGATCCAACCTGCTGAACTTTTACAGATGTGTTGATATTCACGCGCATCCCTCACACATTGAAAGGATAGCAGTTACATGTAATAAACAACAGATTGTCCTTTAGTGATGTGATCCCAATGTAATTTTTTCTACTGAGTCTTACTAAAAGGAATAGTAGGGCCATTGATTCTGTAATTTGAATCTAATTGTGGTGAATCATATCACTCTTGGCAAGTAAGATATTATAGTCCTCTCTTTACAGGCAAGAAAACCCAGAAGAATTTGTTATTTGTAGCAGGTGTTACACAGCTATGTGTGATAAAACCATGTGCAGAATTCGACACTGACTTTTAGTTCTGTGTACTTATGCAGCTATTCTTCACCAGCACCTCCACAAAGCAGAAGAGTGGGAAGAGTTGTGGGTGGGATTGTTCATTCATTTCTAGGGTTTTCCAGTGAAGATTTTGCCATAACAAATATAGGAGTTGTCAGTCTTTAAAATAAGATCATGTAAGGGAACTTCAAATACATTTTTGTTTATATTTGTTTTACTTTCACAGGTTCTCCAGGGAATTTTCTTTCTTTAAAATTCCCAGGATGATGGAAGAGTCCTTGGTGACAAGTTATTATAAGAGCCGTCTTTTCCTTGGTACAAATTCATATGTGACAAAGTTTGAAAATATTTTTTGTATTGCAACACTTAGACATTGTGGAAGTTAGAAAGGTCCAAAGGGGACAGTGAAACCCAGCTAACATCCATTTCACAAGAACAGTAGCATCTCTCATTTTGAGGAATGCGTGAATTTAGATCCAGGTTGGGACTTATATCTAACTCTGGCTTTAAACTTTCTTAAATTGTCTGCTGTTTCTGTGATCCATAAATCCCCATTGCCACGCAAGTATAAAGCAAAATTATTACAAACCTACACAGTAACAATAAAACAATAAAATTTAGACTCCAGTGTGGAAAAATGAACTCCCTACAATATGCTACTTGAGAAGTCTGAGAGAATTTATCCATTAAGTTAGAAATAGAACTCAAAATTCTTGCGTTTCATGTACAGTCTCATTATTAACACAGCACGCAGGCATTGTAGGCACCAGGATTCATACAGTACAGTAGAGAGGGCCAAAAAGTCTATAACTTTAGACTGAATTTAAAATTTGAATTAAGCTGTAGTAATTTACTTCATAATACATCCTCATCTCAAAATGCTTCTAGTATCGTCTATTTGAGTCCCCTGCTTAACGCAACCATAATAAACCTTCTGGTTTTTATTCCCTGAAGACCTGCCATAATATGAAATGGGACAGAGCTATTTTCCTCAGCTGTGGTCCAGATTTTTTTCAGTTTTGAGCAACAGATGCTAGTGTTAGGACCGCTTCTCGTGCTTACTTTTCCCCATACAGTTTGTAGACTTACGGTTCTCAGACTGGATTTCCATCTTAGGCGTTCAGTCTGTGACAGAAGGAAGCCAGAACATTTAGCTGCTTTAACATGAACATGCTCTTATTCTGTCACCACGAGTTAAACAAAATTACCAAATGTTTCTAAAATTGAGCTTTTCTTCCCTAGGAAGATTCAGATGTAAGTGTATAAAAGGAGCTGAACTCATATGTTTATTTCCAAGATATTAATTATGTCTTTCATGGAAAACTAGCAATCTGTAAGGTGAATTAATCTTTTTAAAAACTAATATCCCTATGTAGGATCCTCCTCTGAAAACGTAGTTTATGTGGATGACCTTTGAAGCCACCTCATTGTAGAGCTCTGGCTGAAATGCTGGTTGTGTAATCAAGCTAGGATTTGGTTTGTTTGTTTTTCTTCTGTTAGCCATGAATGGGTTAGGAATGAACTAGCATGGTTTGCGATGACAGATTTAATATGTTGTTGTCCTCCAGCTTTTTCACAGAGTTCTGTCTGTGTGTGTGTTTACCCATACATATGCTTGTGAGAATTAATAAAGCTACAGTCTAGATTTTTCACAGTGAGAAGTCAGTAGTGTCTCTGTTGGAGGCTGCTTATGTTTGTCTTCGGTTGTCAGTGTTTTTGTTTAGCCACAAAACAGAATTAACTGAAAATGCTTCATTTCAGTTATGAGTTTTGGTGTAGGTTGTTAGATGAGTTTTAAGGATATCCAAATGCAAAGAAATTTTGGTATTTGCCCCACAGTTTGTTCCCTGTGCTTGTTTTCAGAAGGCCAATGTAAATCAGTTTTTGCCATACAAGACAGAAAGTAAAAAAGAAGCAACTTTTTAAGTGTTCCTGCTTGGCATGGGAAGTCAGTATATAGCTGACTATCTCCCTAAGTTATGAACATTCTCTTGCCATGTGTGTGTCATCCTTTGAGCCTAGGTTTTACTGGTGTGATAACACTGAATTTGTGTAAATGGTGTCATGTGTATTTCAAGGTCTGTTGTTAAAACCCAGCCCTATATAGGAATGCCTCTTTATTCCTCATGCCAGTTTTTCCTTGGGAGGGAAGTGCTAAGAAGTGCATTGTTGCTTTACACTTTAAGGCTTGAATGCCTCTTTTTATAGCAGGTAGTAGATATATCTCCTTTTGTTTACTGTAGTAGCTGTTATTTTATCACAGATCTGTTTCAGAGTACACATGAGGTATGTTGGCAGCAGTTTCTGTCAGCTGCTCACAAGATTTATTTTCATTATTTTGTGTGTCTCTGTCTAACTGAAGTTATGTCCTAGTCCAAGCCAAAATTCATTATGCCGAGACACACATGGTAATGTTATGATTATCTCTTAGTATTACTGGAAATAGGCATCACATAATGTGTGATGTGTGGCTTTCAGTTCTTTTCTATCATAAATTCTGTAAGTAATGTGGCAATTGAGGTAAAGCAAGATTATTTAGCAGAGTGTGCGTCACTAGAAGGCTGTAAAAGTTGCTCTTTTTTTGACTTTCCATATTCCAGAAACTTATAATTCATGCTTGCTCACTTTCATCTGTCTCAGCTAGTGATAACAAACCAAGAGAGAAAATAACAACACGGCAGAACTTACCTGAGATCTCAGTGAACTTTTCTCTTAGCGTGGAGTTGTCTTGTATACACTGTTTTGTTTCCCATTTCTAGGTGCAAATGAAGTAGATGAAAAATGTAATCACAGGTTGTTGAACACTGTGGATCACTTAGACTGCAATCTTGTTTTAGTGGACAGTTTCAGAACTTCATACCTGAAAGTATTCTCAGCTGAAGGTAGAACAACTGAGCAGGCATCACAACTTTATTTGTCCCTTCACCAGTAATGTTTTTCTGCAGGTAGAAGTATGTAGAAGGTAGCATGTAGATTGTTCATCCTCATAATTGTTTTCTAAATAATGCCTAAATGTATAGGTATGAGAATACTTCTTAGTTCTCTGATCCAGGAGTGCAGACCTGTCCCGTTTTCCGGCCTTATGTCAAGGCCAGATCCATGTGTCCACCAGTTCTTCCCGCTGTGCCTACACTTGATTCCTGTAGAAATGAAATCATGTGCATGGGCTGGGAGGGAACTGGGGCCTTATTTCAGCAGATCCCTGGTCTGTGCCATGGGAGAACCGTATTCTAGGGATCTGGAAGGATCTGGGTCTCAAATCTTGATGCAGCTTTTTCCAAAATATTCTATGGGCAAAAGTAAATTTTGGAGCGGAGTGCTTTAAGGGGAAAAGTGAATAAGAGTAAAGTAGAAGCAGGGGAGAAAAGGGCAGATGGGATTCTGTAGGAAAGAAGGAAAGCTGAGCGTGCTGGGCAGTGGAAGAGGGACAGTGAGGTAAGGAGAGGCAGACTGTGCGATTCACTCTTTTCTATGGATACTATTCTACAGGTGGACAGTAAAAGTGAACAAAAGTGACAGAATGTGTACCATTGAGTGGTCTGATAACACCATCAAACCAGAGGGATCTTCATTTCCTGGTGCTTCTCCTGTTAAAAGGAGCTCTGGAGACTTCCTCACAAAGTATAGGATCTTGTCTGTTCTCTGCTAAGCTCAAAGCAGTAAATTCTTTGAAAGCTTGCCTCACAGTTTTGAGGTTTTTATTTACTACTGATACTTATGAAAGAAACTGAACAAAGTTTTAATTCTTTTCGTAGCCATCACTGGATTTGTTTAGTAAATTCCAGGCTTGGAGCAGGTTGTGGTTTTTATAAGTAACTGTCACCTGAAAACCAATGAATTTTTTCTCTTGATAAGGATATGACCTATCAACGAGGAATGTGGTTCTGGTCTGGGGATTTTCTTTCAGTTTAAATTCAATACTTTGTCTTAGAATGTACTCTGCCTAATTTCTGGTAGCTTTTACAGATGTTAGATGCAGCGTCATATCAAAATGTGTTGCATGTGGGAGAATCTCGGCTTTCATTCAGTGATATTCTAGTCCTGGTGGCCTTAGGCAAGGGCAAAAATAGTAGAGGGTGAACAAAATCTAGAAATTTAACATTTTTCCCCAAAATTTTATTCCCAGAGTCATGCAATTGGCATTAGCAATAATATATACTACTTCTATATTTTCTGCGGCTAATGCTTTCTGAAATTGCATGTGATGACACCAAGTATTGAGGTAAGATTTCTTGTGATAACAATTCTATCAAATAGGATCTCACTGTTGACTAAATACTTTCATATTGTAAAAGTCGTACACAGCTTAGTGGTTGCTCAATTATGGAAAATTGTGTTATGTCATCCTATTTATCTCATTGACTTAGAACAATGATCTGTGGAAACTCAGTATAATATACTTACCCGTTATGAAATTCTTGTCTGTGATTGTACCTATCCAAGAAAAGACTACTTAAAGGTCATCTTCTGCATCAGGAAGATAGTGACTCAAAAAAACCCCAAAGTGCAAGAATGATCAATCTTTTTTCAATGAATTTTGGAAATATATTTTGATTATTCTCAGTGGTATTTTATTAATCATTTCCCGTCTCTGCATAAATTTTTCCCAGCTTGCACAAAGTTCTGAGTTCTTTGGCAGATTAAAAAAAACTTTTGTAGTAATGAGCGATAGCACTTTTTACTACGCAAATATTTAGGAAGTTCTGACACTTAAAAGAGGTTCCAGGAAATATTAATCTAGTTGGATGTTTAAAACCAAACACAGAAAAATGTGGCAACTGTAGCTGCTGATGTTTTTTCCCCAGAAATGAGACAGTGAAGTTAGCAGAGCTCAAGGGAGACTAAATTAATGTTTTAGACCTGATGTAAAGATCAACCTATAAGGGATGATGGGGGAGGTGCAAGAAGCAGTAAAGCTATTGCATCTTTGTTGTCAACAAAGAATTTCCTCTGTAGTGTTTGCTATCCTGGTTCAAGAGATCAGAAAGTGTGCAGATGGAGTGTGCGAGATCTTTAAAAAAGCTGTATTCCGTTATGTCTTCTCAGCTTTTCCAAAAGTACTTGTCTCAAAATAATATATGCTAAATGCAATTCTGAGATGATTTGAGCCATCTGACTGGCAAACACACAGGGCTAATGGCTGTAGAAATGCCTTCCATGGGCCAAGTGAAATGCCATCACCTTGAAAGAGTCAGATATTTTTATTTGTAAATTGAAGAAACCTCTAGTTTATTGTGAGTAAAATTCTGCAGTCCATGGAGGAAAATTTCCCATTGAGATCTGCCCAAATCAGAACTTGCAGAATTTGGCCCAGTCACACAATTAGTGCAGGGTTTATCTGTATTGAGTTGGCGTGGCAAGGTTTTGGTAGCAGGGGGCTACAGGGGTGGCTTCTGTGAGAAGGTGCTGGAAGCTTCCACTATGTCCAATGGAGCCAGTGCCAGACGGCTCCAAGATGGACCCACCGCTGGCCAAGGCCAAGCCCATTAAGAATAGTGGTAGTGCCTCTGGGATAACATAGTTCAGAAGGGGAAAAAGAAAGCCGACCAATTGCAGCTAAAGAGAGGAGTGAGACAATGTGAGAGCAACAACTCTGCAGAAACCAAGGTCAGTGAATAAGGAGGGGAAGGAGGTGCTCTGTCCCCCTGCAGCCCATGGAGACCCATGGTGCAGCAGATCTCCACCTGCAGCCCATGGAGGACACCATGCCAGAGCAGGTGGATGCCTGAAGGAGGCTATGACCCCATGGAAAGCCCGTGCTGGAGCAGGCTCCTGGCAGGACCTGTGGAGAGAGGAGCCCACGCTGGAGCAGGTTTGCTGGCAGGACTTGTCAACCCGTGGGGGATCCATGCTGGATCAGTCTGTTCCTGAAGGACTGCACCCCGTGGGAAGGACTCACGTTGCAGTAGTTCATGGAGGACTGTCTCCCGTGGGAGGGACCCCACTCTGGAGCAGGGGAGGGGTGTGAAGAGGAAGGAGTGGCAGAGACGACATTTGATGAACTGACTGCAGCCCCCATTCCATGTCCCCCTGTGTCAGTCAGGGGGAGGAGGTAGAGAAAATCATGAGTGAATTTAAGCCCAGGAATAAGGGAGGGGTGGAGGGAAGGTGTTTTTAAGGTTTGGTTTTATTTCTCATTCTCCTACTCTGATTTGATTGGTAATAAATTAAATTAATTTCCCTGAGTCAAGTCTGTTTTGCCCATGACTCACGAGCCTTTTGTTGTGTTTTTTCTTCCCCTGTCCAGCCAAGGAGAGGAGTGGTAGAGCAGCTTGGTGGATATCTGGCATCCAGCCGAGGTCAAACCCACCACAGTATCTTACTGTTTGATTTGTAATTCTTCGTTGTCTGCAGCTGTCCTGGACAGACTTGTAAGTTCTGCACACAGACCATAAAAAGGAGAAAAGCCTACTTGTTTTGCTGTGGTGGAACCAGTGAATGAATGAGAAAGACTGGAGTAGCACGATTGAGAAGGTGGGACTATCAAATACAAAGAAATTCTGCAGAGGGGCAATCATTCAAATACAGACTTACTGAGAGAGGCAAAGGAAGCTTTTGCCTGCTAATTAACACGAGTCAACGCAGCACATGTTCATGCAGCAACGAGATGCATCTGCCCCTGAAGCATTGTACACGCCACCCTAGAGGCCCTTATGTAGGAACAGCAATCATTTAGGTGAAACTCAGTTATTGTCATAAATTACGTGTATTCACATCCACTCGTTTCAAAGCCAGTAAGTGATGTTGGTGGGTTAAGCTCTTTCAGATGTGTTAAAATTAAATATGACATCAAGTATTAATGAATGACAAGACCCATTTCAATCCAAAAGCTAAGGTAGATGTATCAGAATTTCCTGAGGGAATTTCCAGGTTCTGAAATCTGTTCTCTTCCTAATAATGCACTATTAAAACACTGGCCTCCAAAAAATGAATCCTTTGAAGTTCTTTTTCCCTCCCAGGAATGTTTGAATGGCCTATTAGTACTGGTAGGCTGAAAGCAGGGAGTCAAATAACTGCTGGAAGCACAGATGTTCTTGAAACATGTGGGCTTACCTTTAGAATAAAATCTGCAAAAATATTTAGACAGTGATGTTCCATCAGTTTCATGTTGGTGCCTGAATATCTTTGAGGATCTAGCCATTAATTACTATACTGGAGGTAAACAGAAACATCTAAGATAAGACAACCTGAGTTTTAAAGAGCCTGAACGTCTGCAGTTATTATCAACTTCAATAAGAACTGCACATTCAGTGGCAGCAAAGTGGAGACTAATTAGTACTTGCAGAAAAAAATTGTAGTTCACTGTAATAAATTTGTCTGTGTGAATAATTTCTGCAGCTTCAGTGTTTGATGGTGATCCTCTGCACATCACCCAATCCTGTCCCTCTTCTTGTGAAGTGGAAATTAAGGGAGAAAATTATTAATAAGATTTTGCTGTCTAGATATTGATCCCGGGTTGTGATGCAGAAGATAGTTGGAATGCAGGGGAATAGTAAACTTTAACTGAAAGCTGCTTCCACTTTTATGTAATTTTTGGTGCTCTTTGTTTATTCTCATATTTTTTCAGGTGAAGTATGTGCTTTATAATTTGATTAATAAGATTGGAATTTCCTGCTGAAAGTATATTAAGGGGACAGATTTCTCCACTTTCCAGCGCTTTCCTGATTTTTGCAGAAATTTTGTAAATTTGAGACTCACTTCAGTGATGATTCTAAATCAGTACCTTTGTTTGTCTTTCAAGAAAACCCACAACGTCTCTATTTCCTTAATTTTTGTACAATCTGTTCATGCTGCTATTTGATATGTAGACCTTTTTCTTTTATGCAAAATGAGATATAAACAGTTGCTCCTTTTACACATCTGATGCAATAATAACATTAGTATCAGCCTCAGTGAGCTGGAATTTCCTGTATAGTGGACATACCACACCAGAGGCGTCAATTCGTTAAGCCACCAGATAAACCAGAGACCTTCTCAAAGCTGCTGCTTCCATTACAGAACATGTGCCACTTACACTTCTGCTATACAGTCTGTCCTAGGCAGACTTTAGCATGCTCTTTCAGAGCCAAATTGCCTGAAAGGCTGTCACTTCAACCTCATGAGTATCTCTGCTTTGAAAGAGAGGTACATGGTCTCTAGCAGTAGCATGAAGTTACATATACACATAATTATATTTTGGAAAAGCATCTGTGAGATTACATTCTTTTCAAGCCAATATTACTGGCTTACTGTGAATAAGTCGTCTCTGCTTTCTTAAAATTACTAATGAGGATTGCTGTGCAGTGTTGTGTCCTTGATGTAAAGCAAAGCCAGAAAAAAGGCTCCAGACTTGTCCTTTCTTCAGAATATAATCCACATATCTCTTTTCTGTCATATTTTCTAAACACATTTCTGATTTAGCCTAGTATAAAAATCACCCCGATTTCCCTAGGGAAAAGCACTGTCCAACACATCTATACAGAAACAGTCTTTACTATAATGGAACAGCAAAAAGAAATACTGTCTTCACATCGATCGTTAATGTAACTGGACTTGGTATGGACCGGTAGCAAAATCTTTGGATCTGATACATAGAGGATGTGTTAGTAGTGTAATTCAATTTCTTACGATGTAACTGCTTTCTGAAAAAGCTAGAAAAAATAATAAGGTTTAAAAAATTCTGTTCTTACCCAAGCAAACAATGGTGAGGTATTAATGTAGCAGAAAATAATTCGTCAGTTCTCATTACCTTGGCTGAGAAGTTGAATGATCAGATGTGCTTAATGACCACACATATCCAAAATGACGTTTTGGATAGAACGTGCTGAAGGATAAGGGAAAAAACTTTTAAATAACTGTTCCAGAAGAAATCTGCAAAGTTATGTAAGATTCATACAGTTACGGAATCACAGAAATGTTGGTTAGAAAGGACCAATGGAGGTCTCTACTCTAGCATCCCACTGGAGCAGGACTGTGGCCAAAGCAATCAGATCAACCATGGCTTTATCAACTCAAGTCTTGAAAACCTCTAATGGGATTTCATCACTTCTCTGGTTAATTGTTCCAGTGATGCATTAGCTTCCTGGTGAAAACGTTGTTTATAATATCTAGTCTGAACCTCCTAAATTGCAGTTTGTGCTTATTTTCCTGAGATTTATGAGCTGCGACTAGCAAAAGGTTCATCTCCATCACCTTCGTAACGTCCTTCAAGTAGCCACAAGTTGTATTTAGATTCCTCCCAGCCTCCTCTTTGCATTTCTCACTGCATTTGTCACTGGTTCTTTGCTGTTTTGAGCGACAGGACAACTAGAGTATCACCCAGCTTGTTCCCTCTAACATTTATGTTGTGAAATTGCTGTGAATGTCTTCAAAAATATGCTGTTGCTCTCCCAGTAGATGGCTGTATGGGTGGAATCGTCTGTAAAGATGGAAGCCTGTGACTAGGAGACTTCTCTTAGTTATTTGTAAAAATACATGTGTCCCTTCATCTTGATCTTGACTAAGAGACTCGCAACAGACACATCTTCACTTTCATACTGGAACTACTTGACACAAGAGTGTGAGTCTCCCTCCTCTTTTTTGCTGCCTGTCCTTCTCGAACAGCCTTTGCCTATCCATGATCTTTTCCCTGGTTGTCCACTATCCCATCAGATCTACCAGAGTCTGCTTGTGTGGTAGCCCCACAACTGGCCTGGACTTGCAGTTTCATAGACAGTGGGAAGAACAAGAGGGGAAGGAACACTGCTCATGAATTTGAATTGAAGTAGAAGTCAGGGGATATCAGAGGAGAGATTGAACTTCACCTTGTTCATTATTTTTAACTCTGTGAATTTCTCAGGAATACCAGTTTTCAGAGTTTAGTAAGACGAATGCGATGTACAAACTGCTCATAGAAATATATTGCACTTTAGGTTGATACTGTTTCTACAACTTCAAGATGATACAAGGTACTTTGTTTTTCCCTATTAACAATCTCATAGAGCTTAATGATGCACCTCATGGGCTCCGTAGTACTGCAGATGATGCTAATGCCAATAGTGGGATCGCTCCTTTATGAAAGGACTGATGATAATCTGAGTGGAAGGGACTATACAGTGAAATAATTTATTATTCCAGTGTAAGGAAGTTATAAATAAAACATATATCTGAAGAAACTACTTGAGAAATCAGCTTTCAGAAAATACAAGAGGCTGATAAGTAAAAGTCTTTGGGAAGGCAAACTGACAGAGCAGGGAATAAGGATGGGCTGTCATCTAATGAAAGCAGCTGTCATAACAGTATAATAGTAAACTATGTCTATAGAAAGTAGAGTTAAGGAACAGCAAAGCATGTAACAAAGCTCTAGGAATTCATTATAAGAGGAAGAAAAAGGAGTATTCATTTACAAGGGCAGAAGCGCAAACTGCAGTTGATACTCAGAAAGCGGTGAATGATTTCTCTGTTTCCATTTTCAGGTATTGTGTGTAGTTTAAAAAATTATGATGTAGGTATTTTTCAAAGGAAACAGAACAATAATCCTGAATACAGAAGCAACAGGTTGCAGGATGCCTATATAAAATAAATGTGGTCACATTGCATGGACCAAATGACAATTAGAGCAGCATACTTAATAATAAAACTAGTCTCTGAAGTGTGAGTAATTATCTTTGAAAATCTGGATGATTTAAAAAAGGAAATGCTAGGCTTTTGTAAGCATAGATTCCAAGAGAGATGCTGGAAAAAAAATATTACTTAGTAACAACAGGGAGAATAATAAATTGATAAACAACATGAATTTGTCAAAAATACATTATAGTTCATGTATCTATTTTCTGTTTCTAAAAGGCAAATTGCCTAATGGAGCTGCAGATATGATGTATCTTGAGCTTAGTACAACTACTGTATTGTCACGTCAGTTCTCGGAATTAAGCTAGAAAGTCAGGCCTGCATAATGTTTTCCCCACAAGTTTTATTGCACAGCTGGCTCAGTGAGATATTATTAGGTTTCACTATCAACCTGGGAGAGTATTTCAGGGAGTCAGTCTCCATTTTTAAGCAATGTTTTAATGTAATGATTCAGATTTTGAAATTGAAACTAAACTCAAGCTAGGGTCTTTTGATAGTGGCTATGGAATGAATGCCACTGATGATTTGAATATTTGCATGAACATGTTGATAGAGAATGCATCCGCTGGGATAACTCCAAATACCACAGAGTACCTTCGTTGTTGCTAAAACAGTCCTTGATATCAAACCTTTTACAAGGTACTGAAGGAACTGAGGTAAGGCAGAGACTTGTGATGGTACCTGACTTGCTCGTCCTTGAAGAAAACAGAACAATTTGATTCTGAGCCAGGTAAATATCAACACTCTTCTGAATGGTCTGCATTAAGGCCTTATGCAGCAGTGCTTTAAAAATATCAACAGACCTGTTTGCAGCTACGAACCTGTGCAGAAGAATAAACTGGATTTGCTGTTCTGTGATTCACTGTCTTTCTTGTGTTTTATAACTAGTGAAAGAGAAGGGAAAATTATAGAACATATGGTTTCATACACAGAGGAAGGAGATGAAGACAGGGAGATGTGGTACAATGAGAAGTTTTTTTCAATTCTAGAGGTAATGGAGCAGGTCTGGTCTCATTCTATAATAATACCCATCCCTCCAGATGGAAGAATAATATAAACAAGTGTGTAAAATAGTGCTGCTAACCATCCCGGCTGTATGACAGAACTGAGCCTTTAGTCTGTTGGGAATGAAGAATCTAAAATAGTGCACAACCTGAATGATTGTTGGCAGGATCACCACTGTAAAAATAAAACTCCTTTTTCATGTCTCCTGGCATGCATGTGGATCAGGCATTTCAATAAACCCTTATTTCTGACAGACCTTGAGACAGACATATATACACACATATGCAGGTGTATATTTAGGAGTAGTTATGCGTCCTAGCAGGTGTACTGAAAATTACCCTTAATCAGGAGAAAACACAAACAGCTCACTTCTGTGGCTCTATAGCCTTAATAATAAAGAAACTTAAATTGTTATTTTCTTGTCTTGCAGTGCATAGGTATATAAACTATACTTAAGTCAATGATTACGTGGATGGATGGTCTTCATGGATTAACCTGACATAAAAAGTGGCTGAATATGAAATAGATGCACAACATATTCTTTAGATAAGTGTTTTTAGGGCAGCATATAACGTCTTTGGTCTTGTGTCCACATCCTGCTCTCAAAGGTTTATGCTACATGGATCTCTGAAATTCAAAATAGGATGAAAAGAACTTGAGCCTACACAACACTGGTGAATTTTTCATAAAGAATTTTTCTGCTAATTATTGACTAGTCAAATCTAGAGTAATACAACATGTGATAGCAATGCAGTACGGAGAGTGTTGATGAACAGATAGAAAGAATTCCAGCTTTACAACAATGTCCTCTGTCTTGCACTAGTTTACTTCCAAAGTTCCCTAGAGCATGTAATGGTTTTCTGTATTATACTGAGGTAGAAATTCCATACCTCTGACAGTGCCAAATCCGCTATAAATTGACTTAAATGTGTCCTTTATCGTAATTTATTGCTCCCAGTCCATGAATTGCTGCAACAGTTTCAAACATCTGGACTTGTCATATCATATTGTCTCAGATAACCTGAGTAACTGGTCTGTTTAATACAATGCTGTCTGTGTGGGGCCACGAAATCACAACCAAGAACATTTATACTTCCCTATTTAGTGCCTTATGCTAGAGCAATTTGTGCTGTATCATTTGTGCCTTCATCTTAGATCTTGAGTGGAGGTTGATTTAACAGAAAGGAGTTCTTCATTTATGGCTGAATATTTTTTAATCATAGGGCTGGACAATTCTTGAACAAGGTAGGAAGAGTTAGAAGTCCTCTACTAAGGTTTCATTCACTGCTGTGTGGTATCTAAGTCTTTCAGTAGCCATTCAAACAGAGATGAGTGTCAATCTCTAATGCAAGCCATGTTTCATAGTCTTATATCTGTTTCTTGATAAATTCTGTGTGAGAAAAACATCCCTTTACTGAATTATCTGTATGTTTTGTTTTATATGAATGATGATAAATAGCTAAATTACTTGCCAACATTTTTTTTACAAATTATTATTGTTATTGTTACGATAACAACCTACTGAGGACATTTATGGACACACAGAAACCTTGTATGACCCCAAACATGGAACATGCTGGGTGAGTCTAACGCTGGATTGTCCACAGCCCACCTATAGGTGCCACCAGCCTCCTTCCCTAGTGCTGGCAGATCTGGGGAGAGCCAAGAGTGAGTTCTTCCCTACAGAATAACTTCACTGCTGGACGAAGGGTATGCAGGAGCCTGGGGAGGCACTTGAGCACCACGTGGGAGTGTGTTTTGAAAGATAAGTGGGAGCTGCATAAGCTTTAGCTAGGATTTTCAGAAGTGCCGATTGTATGTGCTGACACAGATGTATGCAGATAGTTTCTTTCCCTGCCTGTGCTTGCAGCTGAACAGACTTGCATCTTGTTGGGCTGTTGCAGGCCAACGCTACTTGCCTGTGCTGACAGGATGTGTTAGGTCCAACACAGTGTGATGCTAATGTACTACCTGGATTCTGGGCTGTATCTGACTTGTGTTTGTCTGGGCTGGCGTGCAGGGTTGTAAACATGCTTGTTTACACCCATGCATGTATGGGTTATGTCATACAAATTTTAATGACTGTAAATCTTCAAAGGACTTACATATCTTTGAAAATCTCACTCCTTTTAGGCTATGAAGAATTTGATTTTACATTTTCAGATGGTAAAGAGCACACAGCATCACTCAGATATGATATAGCCTCTGATCAGGTTTACAATTTAAAGGCACTGGGATTTTCTTTTACTTTATACTAAAGTAACAACAAACATTTCTGTAGCTAACTGAAATGTTGCATGCAAGCTTGCTTTTTAGCCATTAGAAAAGTAGAAAAAGTGTATTTGTACAAAAATGCATGGGTACCATTAGTATTGCTTACTCTTCATTTTTGAATAATTAGTAATGAGAGCCTCTTCTCAGGCGTAAACTTCTCTCAAGTTTACCTTTCCTTTACCATAGAACATACAGTACAATTTGTTTGTTTAAAAGCTTTTCACGTTACGTGCCATTTATGCATCTTTTAAAAAATCAATTGACAAATGCTGCTTAAATGCACAATTGAAATTAACTTCAGTTTGAAGCTCAGATTTGAAAACATCAATGTGGTGTAGGTTTCTGTAGTATGTATGTCAACATTATTTTACCCTACTGTACCTGAGATAGAGGAAAATAAGCCCTACCTAGTTTTCAGGTCTCTCTGAGGGAGACAGAACACTATGGTGTTTCTCCTTACGTGATTACTGAAGCATGTATATTTTCAGTGTAAGGTATCTGTTTTTTATATAGCATACTTAAACAATATAACTTTTTTGTTTTGATAGTGCTTACAATTTCCTCAAATCTCAGCTTTACTCAAAGGAAGCAGATGAATTAATTTAAATAATTTTATTTTCTAAAATTAGTAATAAAAACCTTTTGGGGAGTTAGAATTAATGGTATAGTCAAGTTATTCTTAGTTGTTTTCCATGTTCAGATCAGATAAAATCTCAACCGCAATAGTTTGAAGTTATGAGAAATCTTCACCTCCATTCTCTCCAGAAACTTATCCAGCCCTGATTCTAAGCTCACAGGCAACTCATCTCACAACTCAGCTTTCCTTCTTTCTAGAGATTGGCTCTGCAGTTCAGAATATACCGGTAGCTCCCTGTGGCTGATGTCCTCTTCTGTTTTTACGGGTTGTGGAACTGGGATGAACATTGCCTGAGACCCCCTTAATGACTTTACCTGAAAAATTCTGCACTCTGGCAGAGGGAACGAGTGTGCTCTGTTTTCAAAACTTGAAGACTGTGTTCACTTCGTATTGCAGCCTACTAGTGCTGATATAGAAAGCAGTTTCTTCATATCTAGCTAATGGTGAACCTTCCAGAAGTTTTTCCCTTACAAACCATTTCCTTACCTGACCTTCAAGTGCAAAAACTGAGACATCAAATAACATTGTGGGACGCCAGGCAAAGTCTCGAACAAAAAGCCACACTTAGGAGTTTTATTTCACATGTACAATTCAGCATAGTCTTAGAACAACATGAAATAAGATTAAGATTGTTTTGAGCTCAGTGGCCAGGTTTTGTTGAAAGACTGAATCTCTTCTGCATTCGGAATTCTGCATTGAGAACAAAGCGTAATCTGCCATTGTGTTTCTCAGTGTTGCAACATTGCAAGGTTGAGTGATTCAGCCTTCCCCTGCCCTTGTAATGAATGACCACACTAAGACATTTCATGAAATGTGGACCAGGGCTGGTCACCATAAAAGCCAAATGAAAGAAATACAAGGGTGCCTTTACATTAAGACCACACATGTTAGACAAGCTTGTTATGTTGTAAGAGAGCACTGCACTTTTTGCTTGAAAAGGGCACCCATCTTGTGTTTGCTACAGTGGACACTTGTCTTGAATTACAAGAGAGGTTGCAGTATTTTATTTTATTTTTCTAATTAGGACATATAAGGCTCTCAAGTGAGACCCCCAAACTCTGTTTGGTAATGGAATTTAAACTGATGTATTAATGACTGTCTGGTGTGTCTAGATGAAGAGCAGTGAGATGTTCTAGAAACCGCAGCTTGTTACTGCCCGTATCAATGGTTCTTAGTTTAGAAAGGATTCCACTGTGGTTTTGCCATTTTATTTTATGACGTATAGCAACAGCTCTTGTCTGTCAAATACTACAGAGCAAACTCAGCAATGAAGCCAGATTATTAAATTTCTGAGAACGGCAATGAGATAATTCGTATATTCTTTGAGTATATGCTTTGTGTACAAGGAAGCACAGAAAAGTAACAAGAAAGAACTTTATTTTACCATATGAGTATCTCTGCTCTGTAACAAACGTCTCTGTTCTTCTGTGGCCAAAAAAAGTTTAATTCAAAAGATTTTCCTTGAATAAATTTAATACATCTCTGGGCTGGCTTTACTCAAATACTGCACTAATGCAGGATGAAGAGCTGGTGATAGGCTACTGGCAAACACCATGGTCATAAACAAATTTTTTTCGTATGCATATGTAGTTGTAAGGCTGCCTACCATCATTTATGTGAGTTCTGGGGAGGGAGGGAGGCTTTGGCAGGTGTTTTTTCATGCCTTGACAGCGGTCAAACTTCTAGCAGAAAAATTTGTAATGGTAATTTTAGAGGTTAGCTGCTAGACACTGTACTGTGGTCCAGCTGACTCCTAAATTTTTGCTCTTTTGTCAGGAAATAGTTTCACACAACGCACATTTAGAAACCTGCTATACTGTGTCACATTCAAGGGACGTCTTCTAAACCTGTGTTAAGATCTTTGTGTTGTCTTGCTAGCAAAAGTCAGATTTACTTATTTGTTTCATTGTTTTTATACCAGATACTGCTTTGACAGCTGCTGCTGAGAAACACTAAAATAACTTAAAAATAATAACAGCACTAACATCAATACGCATCACAGAGCTCTGCTGCAGATGCTTTGGGATGAAATACAAAACCTCCCAAATAGCTGCAAGTGAAAACAAAACAATACGTGCTGATTTATGTTGCATTCTGAAGGTCAGTAAAGCTGGGATCTGGCAAAGAGCACACGAGAGCAAATTCCATAGGAGACATCTGCTGCTGATAAGTGGTGTTGCCAGTGCTGCAGAATTCAACAACAGAACTGGACAATAAAAACCATGCTTACTGGTGTTTAGCTGTTAAATTAGCTGCTGATGGGTAGCACGAGAACACAAAAATATAGTTAGGCTTATGTTGGTGAAAAATATCTGGTCAAATGGTCAATCCAGCAGGAAATGCTTATAGCTTTCAAAGCTGTGTCACACTCACAGCATGCGAGTGGACTGTGGAAGATTGATCTCTCCAGTTGCAAAAAAACCCAGACTTTAGCCTGGATATGTATCATGGAGTCACCTGAGGATAGTCCATTAGGTCCAATTTCTGTCACTCAAGATTAACACCTGGATGTGTGCAGCAAAAATGGATTATTCCACTTCAGGTAGGAATGAAGGCAAGGGATGGTTCATCTCTTATACCTGGTCCCTGTCTTGACATGATAAAATGCAGTCTTCTAATGGCCGCAGTTCTTGATGGCCTCAGGAGAAAGGGCAAAGATAGTTAAACTTTTGAAGTATGAACTGCTTTTTCAAATTCCTTTTGGAACTGAGGCCTGAGTAACCCATGGAAACCTGTTGGAAGAGAAGCTGGAGGAAGTTAATGTTCCTGCGTGTGGTACTTGGTCTGTGACTGGACAACAAACCTAATTCTTGTGCATTGTCACTGTCAGGTTGGCTATAGCTGTCGTGTTTTGGTAGGCTCGATGTGCCACACTGGGAGAAACTAACATATGAGGAGGCCAGAGGTTTCTTATTTCTCCCACCAATAGTAAATCTTATGTCATTTTCATATGGTAGCAAGGGGCTGGAGGAAGCAACTAAAATATCAGTTTCTTGCAATTCTTCAATACGCAGCAGCATCTCTTCCTGCACCCTTACATGCTGATAGCAAATCGATTTTAAAAATCCAGAAAATAATTTAATGCTTCATTTACTAGTTTGCAATATTTTTAACTGTAAAGAGGGTAGTGAGAAGTGAAGACCTGCAGAGATGGAACAGGCTCTTTGCATCACTGTAACTGAACTGTGGGTGTTCCCTTGGCAAGCTGCTTGCTCTTGTGTTTGAGTTAAATTTGGAATAATCTGTACTTTTGGGGTCTAATTTTGTAAATGCTGAAGCACAGAAGTAAGTTTACATGTGTATCATCAGAAACATTAAATAAGTATAAGGAAAGGGATTTTTAAGTGGTAAATATTTGTTAACAATAGTTTTAACGAATAAGGTTCTAATTAAAACTTCAAAGGAAATGTGGCAATTGGTAGTAAATTTTTTAAGAAGAACTATCTGTATTAAGATACGGGAGAGTGTAAATTCCTCTGTGAATCAGTAATTGGAAAACAGAAATTGAGGCTAAGATTGCTTGACAGTGTTGCTCTAATTTCAATGATGCTGGAATTGTGGACAGTTTATTTTAACATCATCTAAGAGCTTGTCTATTTGTCTGTCTGTCTATCTGGCAAGAGAGCAAAATAAATAATAAGAGTTATGCTGTAATAGCAGTATACAGGGAATATTCCAAGCTCGCTTGTTTTTTCTTTCTGTAACTGTTAATTGCTCTTTGAAAGTAATGGCTGCAATTGATTTTTTCCTCAGATTTGAAGGACTCAAAAATATTGAAATGCAAAAGAATGAGATTAACAAAAGGTAATCCTTCAAAAGAAAAAATCTGCAGTGCATGTGAGGAAGTGTGTAACACAAATATTCTGTGGGAGGAAGCCTTTTAACTGCAGGCATTGTTATAGATAACACTTTAACACAGAGTTTGCAATCTGCTGAAACATCCCTCACCACAACAAACCCAGAACGCACGTGCGCAGGCAGAGAGGTAACCTGACCCTGTGCCAGGCACTAGGGGCTGGCAAGTGGGCTTTTACTCTCTGAGTCCTTAGCGTGACACTTTTCAAACATCTTTATTGTTGGCTAGTTGCTTGTGATCATCTGAGCTTCGGAAGAGCTGAGTTCGCTGTATTTGCTGGGAAACCGGGCTGTAGTAGCCTTTGGTATGCCCAGGAATCTTTGCCTGACGCACAGGAATGATGCAAGTGAGAACCTGGGCGCGTGAGACCCCTCTAACAAGTTCAGGCTGCATCCAGATGTGAGAACACGCTTGCCTGTTGGGCAAGTTGGTATCTGAGAATGGGCTCAGACTCCCACTCCACTAGGAATTTAGACCAGGAGTTTTCAGCCTGTGGCTCATGAGCTATTTTTGACTTCCAGCCTACAGAAAGCAATTAAAAAAAAGAAGCCTACTGCTGCTAGGCTTATATTTACTCCGCAGAGGTCTCGTCAGCCCTGGAAGATCTGCAGGGTTGTAAAAATTAAAGAAAAGAAAAACAGGAAAAAAAAGCACCTGGTTTGCAAGCCCTACTTTTCAATTGAGACTACAATTTCAGTGGTGCTGTCAGTCACAAGAAGACAAAATGAACTAAATGCAGGGAGTTGTAAGAATGACAATTTAAGTAAGTGGGAGTAAGAATTCTTCAGGTGAATCAAATTACATTCAATGGGAGCAAGTTCAGACCTAAAACTAGAGAAGATTAAATAAACTATGTGTATTCTAATACATGTTCTGTGGAATAATACATAGTTATCTATTAATCAGAGAAATATGAAGACTTTGGAAAGGATAATTTTAAATTAACAAAAGCCTTAAATACCCCAAAACCAATCAATTGGAAGGAAAGATCTAGTTGTTTTTCTTGTGAGTGACCAATGATAAATATGAAATACAGCCTGGTTTTGCACTGCCCATACTAGTTTTTCTTTCAGATGAAAACGGATTGTTGCTTTATTATGGTACATACTTTTGGTAGTAATATTGGGAGATTTATAAGGAATCATTATGAACATAATTAAAACAATCCTATTATCTTTCATGTGCACTTTTGCCAGTTGTGATGTGTGTTTCATCCTCTGATGCATCTGCCTCTGAATACAAGAGGTTAAATTAGACCCCACAAGATTTAATTATAGGTGTATTTGCCAAAGTGGAAAATAGAGCTCTATAAACTGTTTTGAAGTGCATTATGTCATTTAAACCTTTCTATGGTGCATAATAAATGGTGCATATTCCAGGTGATTCAATCAGCATGTTTTTCCAGAAATAGTAAGAGTGGTAAGGGGAAAATTAGGGTACAGAGTTTTTAATAGTCTCTATAAAGGATTCTTCATCCTCCCTAGGAATTGTAGTTATTAATGGACACACAGTTCAATGCTGTCACATCATGACAACGCAACAGCAGGACACCATTTTACTTCCCACAACAAATTATTTCTTTAAAGCGTAGTCATTTGGTATTTATGGAAGTCATTTTCATGTAGCCTGGATCTAAAAGTCTAGGCAATGCTCATTGCATGGCTGTATCTTCTGGGTACTACTTTTGTAACAGGATTTCGGGTAGATGACAACAACATAAACAGAAGTAAAAGAAGCTTACTTCATATTAGTAATTCTAAATCATTAGTATTATTCAGCCCAGTTGTATTACTGTGAAATAATTAACTTCCCAAAATGTTTCTGTCTTCATTAGAAGTAATCTGTCACAGTTATGAGACAGCTCTGACTAGCTTCAGATGCATGTCATGACATGAAAGTGGCAAGGTAGGTACCTCCTTTGCGTTTGCTGGACACCTGGGATAATGAGTAGGGAGAATGGATCAGAGGTTGAGTTTTCAAGAGTTATCATTTCCCAAGACTTCTAGCACAATTCCTGGCATTTCTATTAGGCAGCAGATCCAAAAAAACTTACTCTCAGTAGCTATTGCAAATTTGTGTAATAAGCCATTTGCCAGATTGGGGGAAGCAAAACCCACAAGTCCTACTTCCTAGGGCTGACTGATAGCCTACAACGCACATGGTTAGAACAGTGGAGAAAGCTTTTTCACGCACAGAATCTACAGCCAAATTAAATAAAGGCATTTGTAGTTGACAGCAGGCCGTAAGTCACTTGGCTGGTGTTTTTTTCAAAAATTTGAATAAACTGGGAATTACTGTTGGAAAATCACTGTAAGCATGAAAGAAAAGTTACTTACAAAAGCAATGATACCTCAGGGATATTATAAATAAATAAGAAAGTTCCATCAAAAGACAAAATAGCTTGCTTTTCATCAGAGACAAGTATCATATATCTACCAGCAATTAGATCACTAATTAGATCTACTTTAGTAGAATCGAAGTAAAATGTAGCTATTTAAACTCGAATCGAATTTAGTAGAATCGAAGTAAAATGTAGCCATTTAAACCCCTGTAACCTGTTATTCAAACCTTCTAACGTTCTAGAAGAGCCTTCTATTTGTTTGTAAAATTAACCTGCTCAGAGTATAAAATAAAGAGTGTTTTGAATGATTTGTACTTTTAAAATGTGTAGATATGGTCTCCTCTTCCAAAAATCAGTAGTCCCACTTGTTTTCAGTAGGATCAGATAATGCCTTATCAATTAAAATCTTCAGTAGTAGAAAACTTGCCCAGATAAAATGTGGTGACATAAACCGCTGACCATGGTCATGTAGATGCTTGCTTAGCGTGTCACTTGAGAGATTATTTTTCATGTTTACTGTTAACCTACTTTTATCTTCTTTGCCCAGTCGCCATCTTAAAGCTATCACCAAGGAAAGGGTATAGTAAGAGAAGCTTTTTCCATTTAGACCTCATATTATAAACTTGTGCTGTCTACTCTCCAAAAGTCATTATTTCACCATCTGGGAAGATGAAATCTTTGTAACGGAACGTGCACACCAGGTTTTCTTCTGTTTTACTTCCTAAAAGTTATCTCAGGTCTCATCTTGGTAAAAATGAAAACTTTCAAGATCAGATCACAACAAGAATTATAGACAAGAAATACAACGACAAAAAAGACAGAAGACTGTGGAACTGCAAGCAAAAATTAAAGCTGGTCTCCCCTGTTCCACAGCTGTAGTTTAAAATCTTAAGGATTTTTTTTGTAGATTCATCATTGTTGAGCAAAAGAAAGTTTATGGAATTACACAGAATTTAGGCTATTTAAGTCTCATTCCTGACTCCCCTGCAAAAGCGTAAGAGAAGCTGGCTCAAATTCAGGTGAAATGCTCTTAGGAATGCCTTTCGGTGGTGGAGTAATACAGGGCTAAAGGAGAGGCATGTTTGATGAGTAAACATGTGCAGCTCTGCCATTCTCTTCTATGTTGATTTTGTCAGATTCAATTTAGTACTCTATTGTCTTCATGTCTATATGTAGTTGAACATTGCTGTTCTCTTTTTCTTAATTTCCTTTATTTTTTATTTAATCTTTCATTTCATTTCTGTGTAGACTGTAATGTCAGGCATTACTACAATGGCTAGAAACAGCAGGTCTGTGCTTATGTCAGTAGATCTGTAAGTTCCTATAAAATGTATTGTATTACAGTATTGTTACTCTTAGGATAACAGTATCTATAAAAATTAGGAATGGAAAGCTATGGTTTTAAGTGATTTCTTACTTGCAAAATATTAAAAACAAGTGTTTTGTATAGAGTTCAGTGAATCACATTATCAAATGTTACATATTTTCCACCATGTTACAGCACAATGCACAGTCCTACTGGGCTATTAATCAGTTTTATTAGCAGATTGCAGAACATGTTCTAAGAGCTTTATCATGTTAACAAATATTTTGAAAATAATGACAATTACATGAGTGGATTCCAATAGGTTATGTCAACACAATGCTGTTACTGCACTGAGGAATTTCCAAATGTTTTCTTTGTCCTTATTCTCATTGGTTGTGTGCACTGGCTTTTCTTCTCTGAGGGGTAAAAATATAATTTATAAATTCTTTCTGTTGTTCCCATGTTTGTATTAGCATTGAACCTAGAGTAAATGGAAAGAAAGTCTGCACTGAAGAGCTCGCTTATTTTTTTATACATCTGTACATTTATACAGCCAAGTTTTTATTCAGCTTCTTGTTGTGATGAACACTGAAACGCACACAGAGGATCACTTATTTTTCTCCTCAAGCTGATACACAGAAACATTTTGTGTTCCTGCACACATAAAACCCAATGGCATTTTTCTGACCTATTCTTGCTTAATGGAACTGAAACGAGATAGGTCAACAATTTTTCATTTTTCATTTTGTTGTAATCCCCCAGTTTCATCACTAGGTGTGCTGTAGCTGTGAAGCTTTTTTCACATTCTGACAATTGTCTCTTAAAGTCAGGAGGGCACGAAATGACACCTAACAAAGCTTGCACAGCCACAGTATCTTGCAGGATCCACAGTGCTATAAACAGATAAACCTATGTATGTAGTGGTATAAATAAAAACAGTACCATGGTATAAATACAAACAGTTCCATGGTATAAATACCACTGGTATATTAACTAGTACTAACAGAGGAAGGGAATAATAATGCCTTGAGATCCATTCTGAACTCCTTTTTCATGATTCTTTGGTTGGTCTATTACTGTTTCAGTTGAATCGGAAGCTCAGCTTTTGGAAGGTCCTTTGGATCCACTCCACTCATGGAATCATAGTCAGGATACCAGATGGAGGCCAGGCTGGAAAATCCTGTTGAGACAAGAGGTTGATGTTTTAGTGGCCTTGCCTTGTGTATGTTTCACATACTTTCCATATAATCCCATATTTTTGGTAAATTCTGTCTCAGATGAAATATTTACTATATGACTTAGAAAAAATGTTTGAGAAGAGTTTCAGCCTGTAACAGTAGCTCACAATGGAACAAGCCTCTATCTTGCATTCTGGGGCCTTGAATTTCTTTCTGGTTATTACTTTCCTCCTATAATTATTAATACATAATTTGTCTATGAGAGATATCAGGGAAATAGATTCTTTGTGTTTCTTTGAAAGAAGTAAGAACGGTTTTTTAAATTCTACTAGTTCATTTTTATTTTTGCCTTTTTACCCTTTGGTGGTGGCTTGCAAACATCTGAACACTGGTTATCCCTTGAGCTCAGGCTGTCTTTCACTAATCAGTTTTGGTTTTAACTAGAACTGTCTCTTCTGAGAGAAACAGGCTGCAATTAATTTATGGTCTCAGTTACAGATGAAGTGATTGAATTATAGAATCATAGAATGGTTTGTGTTGGAAGGGACCTTACAGATCATCTAATTCCAACTGCCCTGCCATGGACAGGGACACCTTCCACTAGAGCAGGTTGCTCAAAGCCCCATCCAGCCTGACCTTGAACACTTCTAGCGAGGGGGCATCCACAACTTCCCTGGGCACTGTTCCAGTGCCTCACGACCCTCATAGTAAAGACTTTCTTCGTAGTATCTTATCTTAATCTACCCTCTGGCTTATGAATACTGTCTTGTGCTAACTACCTCAGGTGAGAGTAGAATCTGCTCTGCCTAAAGTTCACTTTCTTCTTGTGTGTGGTTCAGTACTGCAATATCCATCCTCTTATTATTAATTTAAATGCTCTGCACATTGAATTTCATTAAGTCTACCATGTGTACATGTCAGAAGGATCTCCACAGTACCCTAACCTGATAGCTGTGACCAGTCAGCCCCTGAACCTGTACATTCCCTGCTCTTCTACCATATGTTGTAAACACAGATCATGGTGTTCTACAGAAACAGCACTACATTCCTGAAAGTGCACCATGATTACATAAGAGGTAACACATCACTCCTGTTTACTATTATTTTCATTAGAACCCCTTTCTTAACTGATAAAGATAATGGTGATGTGTATTTCTGAATGTACAGCATATCCTATAAGGGGATTTAATTAAAGGGTGACTGTTTCCCTATCTTCATTGACTGATTCATAAATTACATAATGTATTAAGGTATTATGAATGTCAGTAAACATCCTCATTGAACATCAAACACCTGTCACACCATGCACACAAACTATTACACTGAATTTCTAAACTTAACATATAAGAGAACTTTGGCATACAAACATTTGTATGTTTGAACAATGAGATATTTACTATGTTCCTGTGTCACTTTGCTGAAGTCTGAGGATGAAACATCAGAAAGCTTTTACATGAGAAGCGGAACTAGTAATTTATTTGTGACACCTGAATTCCTTCATGTAAATGGAAAGTTCATCAATAATGCGTTAATAAGACATGTTTTCTCTGTCTACTGGCCTACCTCTGTGAAGCTTGTAGAAATGCAGTGTCTTTACAATGTCTTTACTTCCCGTTAGTTTTGATGAAAATCAGCTTAGAGAAGTTATTAGGACGGTGTGATGAAGTAAGTCTTGTTTCTTCTGGAAATTAGACTAAAATACTACTTTTTTTGACCATTGCAATATAGTGCATAAGCACTGTTGTATAAAGAGTGTGTTTGCTTCTCCTTTAGCTAATACCAGTATTGGTATATTGTAGTATTAAACAGGCAAAGTTAAGACACATGAAATCACATTATTGAAATGTTTTTCCACTCTGGAAGTGATTTTTTGCTGAGGTGCGTTAGAAATTCATGTTACCTCTTGTCTTTGTTGTCCAGCTGCCAGTTTGCCACTAATTTTCCTGAGCAGCAACATCTCTATTGTTTTGCTCTGTGAACGAAGATGCAGAAATCATGACAGTCTGCCTTCTGAAATTTCAAGAAAAAGATAATAGGCTGGCTAAACTTCTTCCTTGCAGCTTTTCTATTAGGAGTTTTGAGGGTTTCACTGAATAAGCAGCAGCAAGGCAGATGGCATTACAATTTTGAACATGCATTCTTTCGTTAAGAGAAGAAAGGCTGAGAAAGCACTAAGACTAAGAAAGGCTGAGGAGCGTGCATGTCCTGACATTTCCTCTAAATGCATCAGTTTTTACAGAAAATTACTAGCATCTTGCACTATACGCTATATGGAAAGAAGGAGAATATAGAAGTACGATTAGGAAACAAATTTTTTCTGGCATATGTCAGTAAACAATATTAGTAAAGTATGAATTAGAGTTAGTACAGGATAAACACTAAATTGTTAGTTTTTCACAGATCTCTAATTTAAAGGAAGTCTGAATATGACATAATATGATACAGATATTTTTTTCAAGGAAGTGTGCCTAAATCCAAATAGATTTGAACTTGAGAGACTGGGATTCTTAGAATTGCTTGCAAGATTGATCCATTATGATTTTAGAAAATTTCGTAGTAATGTCCTTTGCGTATGGTATTTTCAGTTAGACATCACAGAGATGGACAAGATGCTTGAAGACTTTTTAAGTTAAACACTGAACAAAAAGTCAGTTTGGACATTATTTTATCTAAAATAGTTACCCTTTCACCTCGACTTCAGACAAAACTGTGCCTAATAGCTAGAGGCACAGCTGATGTAGTGTGGTATAATCCTAACCTGTTCTGCCTCTGAGACTCCAACTCTGAAATTTTAGAGTTCAAGGCAATTCCTATTACCACCTCAATTTTATTCATTGCCTGGAGGTTTTAATGCTTTATATGCAGACATGTAATACAGGTTGAATCTGAATGATTTTTTATTAACAGGGAGTCATTGTTTTAAATGAGTCACACGTTGAAAATATCCACCAGAAGTCCAAGTATTAATTAAAAAGACTATGCCAAAGTTAGTGGCAGAAAAATACCATAATAATGAAAAATTATTAAAGGATAAGATCCTTTTCTGGCAGTAGATGGAATCCTTGAATTTTCACATCAATGCCTAAAGAAACAAGAGCTGCCACAGTTAGCTGTTGGCAATTTAATCTCAAATTGCAGGAGGCTTGCCAGATAGAATGCTTAAAACTGCAGTATTCAGAAACTTTATATTGGAACCTTTTACCAAATCTTAATTGTAGAAAATTCAGGAAAAGGCAAGATCAATTATTTACCCTACAAGTTAGGATGGTAAAGCTATCATTTTGAGATTAAAATCCTGTAATGAATATTTGTCACCATTCCCCTCCCCCCCGACCCAAAAATTGCTTTAGCATTCGTTGGCACCAAGCATCTTCCATATTTTAGTAGATGATCATATTTTCATGTCAAAACAACTTGAAGAAGAAAGAACAGTATGTGCCATGAAGTGTGTCAAACCCAGTTCCAGTCAAAAGTTCAAATTGTGACAATCTTATATTACGCTTCTTAAAATAGGTGCTACTTTTTACAAATTATTTCCTGTTAGACTACGGAGAGGGACTTTTGAATCATTTTCTACATAGATGTGAGTACCATCATTGAATTAATCTGCTGTATCTCACTGAACGTTTCCTGCTAATGTCTAGATCCTAATTCTGGAGCTGTATATATAAGCCGTCAAATATTTGAGTTACTATAGATATGCCTTGTTTCTGAAGGATAAAGTTTGCTTTCCATTTAATGACAAATCTTGCTGTCATGGGATAAAAGCTGTAGTGTCACTATCAACAGTGGTAACTGTCATTACAGGCTATTAGGTAGAAACATATGAAGGGTGCAGTTCAAGATTCAACATTTCCTTTGAATAATTTATTTTATTTTATAGTTGAAAATTATTCAATGGGCATCATCTATTTGTGGGACCATTTCTGAGAAAGGGAGAGGAAAGGTATTTCATTTACAAAATATCCTAACTATAACTTTATTTTTCATTAAAAACAATTTGAAGGTCAGACTTCAGACCTTCACCTTTCCTCCACCTAACCCTGATTTTCCTCCTTACAGTGAGTTATCTCCTCTGAGGAGGACTGCCAGACACAGAATTAATCATAATAGTAGTTAACCATTGCCTTAGCCTGGAAAAGTCCAGCTTGCTGGTGCCTCAATAGGAACTGCTGCATCTTCATGGCAAACCAAATGCACATGGAGAAGTATCCTCATCCATCAAAGTACATAGCAAGATTAGGTAGAGCATATCCCATTTATAATCCATCTCGCATATGCCTCCTATGTTTAGGAAGGAAACTGTAAGACACTGTGTGAACTTTTGTGGGCGGTTTTTTTCTTTTTTTTTTCTTTTTTTTTTTTAATGGGTAGTTTAAGGAGTTTTATGGCTTAGCTGACCTCTAATATGATAAAGAGATTTCATTCTAGAGGTGATGAATCAATTCCAGAAGAATTTACTGGTTAAGCTAATTTTTTAAAGTGAAAAAGAGTGGAAGTTTCATTATCCTCTCAAGGAATGTGCTCATGCAAAAGCATAGCCTTCTCTTGTCTCCTTGCTGGCATCCTCTGTGCAGAAGGTGATAAAATGCAGTTAACACTGGTGACTGAATTGTCATCCTGTCAATGGTCTCTTCAGTTCAGGATTAGGACATATTGCCTCTTCCAAAGCATGATGGAAATTCATAATTCCATTATCCTGTTTTGTGCCTGCTTCCTCTGTAGATAAGAAACACTGGATGAAAAGTTCAGGTAAGCAAATTTTTGTCATCTTTTCTTTCTGAAAATTTCACATGACAGATGGGAAGACAAGGCTGTTTATAGAAAAGTCCTCGGGAAGCAACCATGACAGACTCAATTTTTTAATTCTGGAGTTATGTTATTATGTATTTTGCTATATTTTCATAGTAAAATGTTGCTATTGACTTTTTGAGATTGCTTAGAGCTTTTCGGCTTCGCGGGGGTGGTGGTGTGTGTGTGGCAAGGAGCATAGCAAACTAGGACACAATTTAATCTAGAAACAATGGATTATATGGGATTATCAAATCCTCTGTTGCAAAACTTAATTGCATAGGTGAAGACAGAAAACTAAGTTGAAGTTCAGGTGGTATCTTTTTCTCTTTCCCTTTCCCTGTTCCTCAGATGAATTACTATTTCACAATCAGTTAAAGGCTTGATAAACTTTTTTTTTTTTAACTTATTTTTTTGTGTTTACAAGTAACTTGGAGATAGTTTTTGGTTTTCTTGAATTGTCTGCCTAGACAAAATTATCTGCCAGGTAATTTATTTGGATAATCTTTTAAGTCCATTGTGAAACAGTTGATTGCAAATATTCTCCAGAAAGATGAAAAGAAATGTTCTATTTGTATTAGCTACACTATTCACATACTTCTGTTTCCTGATAATATGAGACTAGATTGTTGAAACTGGTTTCCAGAGCAATGTTACTAATTACAAAATTTAAAACCAACATCACAACAGTATTCTGAAAAAAATTCCTAAAATCTACTGTGCCTATCCTGTTGTCAGTCTTATTTGCTACAGTACCAGCATCTTGTGGTACAAAAGCTGATTTAAAAAAAACATTTTTTTTTCCAGTGCAAACCTAGCAAATGTTAAGCGAGATGTTTTGAGAGTAGATTTAGGGTGGGAACAGTAAAGGAAGGATACAAGCATGGGAACGTAAAACTGTGTGTATGGATGTTGCAATGTGGTAGTTTATTAGGATATAATTCTGGCAACAGCCTGCTGCTATGCAGTTCCATAATCATCGCTGGAAGTCTTAAAACTGAGAAAGGCAGTTATTCTGGGATTGCCTGATGTGCATGTAGTGAAAAGATGTGATATGCAAATAAAGCGCTACACACTGAAAAGGAAACAGAGGATGGATGGATTAACCATTAACTGAGCCTTTACATTTTTTTGGTGGTATGGTTTTATCTTTGCAGATGCTAATAAGAAGCAGTCATGACACTCAAGAGAATAACATAGGTTCAGCACTTGTGGTCTTCCCAAAGGGAGCAAGGAAACCAGGGTGCTCTTACCACGTCCCAAGATGTCAGCCTGTCCAGGGCTTTGTCCACTGATCAGGGCAATGTGACTGCAACATGAAGGGGTGTGGAAGGTTTGTCTGGGTCACCTTGGATAGAAGTAATGATGAAGACATGATGGGACAGGCTCTAGTCACCCAGTTAAATGCTCAGGCAACTGTGTATAATGAGTGCTGAAGTCCATGCCATGTTGTCATCAGTTCTACTGTTATCCTACTCAAGTATAATAAAGCTAGTTAAAAATTACCATAACTGTGCATAACTGTAGACGTAGCCACATCCAGACATAGTAACTTTAGTAGAACTTAATGAAATACAATGGAATTGTTTATTTTCTTGTTATCCTTTGTTCCATAATAGTAAAAGTTAATATTTGGGTGAGTGACAGCACCAGAAATTCTGACTCTTTATCAGGATAAGTTCTTGTGGCAAGGATTTTGTGGACAGTGAAGTATGAGGATACCTAAGCAGACATATTCTCAGACTATGTTTCCTATGCCTATTCATACAGAACATTTCAAAATGCCCTCAGAATAAGACCTTACTGTGAATAACAGAGTCAAATGTTTTCCTACTTAGTCCATTTCTTAACTTTTAATTCATTTACATATCTGTGACAAAACAAAACAGTAGGGAAGAAATAACTAGCAGAATAATAATATGTTCAGTTTCTCAGGATTTAGTGTTCTCACTTCATCTGCTAGAAAAAATGAAGTACTTCAGCATACTTACTTACGAATTAAGGATATGTTAATGTTTTGATCTCACCTAAGTCTATTTGAGACACAAGTTGTCAAAAAATATGTAAGACTTCTTGAAGGATTGTATTGTCAATGTTAGATTCTTCATAAGATGCAGATAAAATCCAGTTTTGCAGAGTATAGAAATCCAATTTGTGATAGTTTTGTCAGCTGAAACCCCCAAACTTTACAACTTCTATATGGCTGACAAGAATCAGCAGCTTTTCCTTTTGATTTGATGGTGAAACTGCCTGAAAATTTGAAGTGACACAAAACCAGGCAAAGGAGTCTGGAAATCTGTTGGGCCATGGCACACTGTGGTACCTTTACCAAACAACGTACAGACTTCACACTCATCCCATGATTCTTTGTAGCAGCGTTATACCATACCTCCTCTAAACCACCTCAAAATTTCCAGTCAGGTAATGTGATAAACTACTCAGAAACAAAAACAAAGGAAAAAAAAAGTGATTAACAGTTAGCACATGAAATAATTTTTACTCTGAGATATTAAAAGCTATATCTAGGCTAGAAGATGACTTATCTATAATTGATAGATACATTTTCTCATAAATGAAACATGATCAGATTCTGACACACTCATAAGTTTTCTACTGTAGTGAAGGACGGAAAGCTATGAAGTTGATGGACATTATACTCTTTCCACAAAGAACCATATAGATGCTGGTGCTTAAAAATCTCTGGTCTCAAAGTCTCTTTAAGGAGAGCTTTTCTTTGTCTGAAAAAATAACAGTACGTCAGGCCCTGCTTATGCTGGTAAGTGGAGCTGGAATGACAACCTTGTACTTGTCCCTCTGACAGGAGACAGATTCATACTGCCATAACAGCTTGCCATAAATAATAGTCTGCTAAAATCTTCAATATGAGATCTTTTTTTATCTGAAGAGCTTCATTTTTCTAGCTGAAATAGAGATTATTGACATTCCATGTTAAAATCTCTATTTGAAAGACGTTGTACACTACAATCAGTACTGTGAATTGAGGCAAAGAATGTCAAAATCTTGGCCAGTTAATGAAATTTGAATTAACTGCTTTGAACGGGCATATGAATGCGGTGTGTTCTAAGGTTTCCTGTGCCTCTCTTGGCATCTGCTCACAGCTAGTCAGATCTCTTTTGGTTTTTTTTTCTGAAATTCTTTTTCAATTCATCTGTGGTTATAATGTGTTGAAATTGACCCTTTTTCAGTTGGGAATGCAAAAACAGAAAGAATGCATTGTATCTTTGCTGAAGAAATGAGTAAGAATTTCAGAACTTGGCCTGGAGAGTGGTCTGCAGCCTGTGGACTTATGGGAGGAAAATGCTTTAAATGCCATGGGAGGCTTTTTATCATTATTTGATAAATAATCAAATTAGATTATTTATCTAGCCAGAGATACATATGTCTTTACATCTGTAGCATAAAATAAGAAAGGTCAAATTTTCAGTCAGTTTTATTGGAACCTCTTGTATGGATTACACGTATTTGCAGGCAGTTAGTTTAGTATGCATGTATTAGTGGCAGTTAGTGTGGTATACATTTTATAAGATAATTTTCCATCTCTGCAGTTTATGAACAATTGTATACGTGCTACAACCATAATCAGAGTAAAGCAAAAACGTATGGTTCAGTTTTCAATAACCAAGACATTTACTATACATCTTATCAATACCAGGAGAAAACCACATTCGGCTTATGAAGCTCCAATGATTCAAACTGAAAACTTATCTTTAAAATTCTATTTCCTGGGATGTAACTAAAGGTGCTGGAGTATTATCTGGATCTGACAGCTCTGTAAAGGAAACCTTCACTTGCAGAGGCAGAACAATCAGGCCTGAAAGGCAATGTTGCTGCTAATGACACCAAAAGTATGCAAGATTAATTCTCCCTAAAAGTGAGGCCCAAGAAATGTGAAAAATTGTAGAGAAAATGGCTACCAGCTACAGATGATAAAAGACACTTCAGCCAACCTGTTCCAGAAACAAAAGAAGAAACTTGCTATTAGACACAGGATGGGTGAATCAGAAGGAAACGCATCATTCCAGCATAGCCTTTAGATATGTCTCATGAATTTCAGTCAGCTCTAATTGTTATTTAAGGGTAGATGTTTTCCACCTATTAGTCTCTCTTCCATTTTGTTTGGACTGATCTTTAGCCAGTTTTCTCCAACTCACACTCTCATTTCAGGCAAGCCTGAAGATCAAAGGCTTTTTCTTTATCAGCTAGAGAGAGATGATTCTCACTATGCTCGTAAAGTCTCAGTTATTTTTCAGTCACCCCAATAATTTTGCAATATACCCTGCAAGAAAACTAACTAATCAATGGAACGTACATTTCGTGGGTGTAGTCATTTATAACGTCAGTGGAGTTAGACATAACCAGGCAGTTCTGTCCAGCAGCGTCTGAGCTGGTGCAGTACGCTCACTGAAGAGGGATCAAATGTGCTCAAGCAAGTTCTCAGTGAATCAAAAGAATCTTTTCCTGATTAGGCCAGAAGGAAATCTGACTGAACAAACACATCTGGATTTTAGGTTCATGACCATACCTCCTCAACATCCTTGTGTAAAGAGAAAAAAAAGAGGTGGTAATTGGCAAGGCTGGCAATTTTATGGGATGGCTCCTGAAGGATGGGCTAATCAGCTACTCATTTGAGGTTATCTGTCCACTGATCTTCTGCTGACAGGCAGAAAAAATCATGACTGCCAAATGCTTTTAAAGCACAAATCCCTCTCTGGATGCCAAGCCTACAAGGCCTGTTATTTTGATGCAGCTTGCCTGAATGTAGAAGGCCTGCTTTGGAAATTGTTCTCTTTGATAGACGTTGTTTTCCCCTTCGGCTTCCTAGGAAAGTGAAGCAAGTAATAAACATCAGTAAGTCACAGCACTTAGAGGTAAGCTTTCAAACCAGTCCAAGAAAAATACTATTTATATAAAATCATTCTGAATTGAAACCAGTGTCATCTCCTTCGACAGATACGTAATTGTAACACATAGCATTCTCTTCTGACCAAACATCAGATGAATTTTATATTTTCACCTTTACTTCCCATACATTTTGGGAAAGGTAACCTGCCTGTTTTTTAACAGTGAACATTTTAAATCCAGTGTGATCAGTAAGACATATTTAATGGTCAGTTCTGATTAATTGCATCTGTCACTTCTGGAGCATTTGGGAAACGGAGATAGACCACAGATGTGGGTTTTGTAAAATCTTGGAGTGTCTTTGAGCATATCTATCACAGCATTGTTTGATGTTTGAGACTTCTAAATCCACTTTCTACTTCATGTGCAATATTTAGGAACTTGATTGTTAGGTTTTTTTCTGTTTAGAGTGCCAGAGTTAAAACTTAATGTAAACTCTGAAGATTACAAAGGTTGACTCATTTTATTTGCCACATTTGAGCAGATTTAGTGTGGTGGAATTCAGCTAAAACTTGGGACCATGCTTACATTAAACACAAAGACAGAACCTTTGACTTCAGACGTATATAGCTCCAGCACTTAAACTTAAGCCAAGTTTTACAGAAGCGTGTGTCTTAAGGGACTAGAGAGCAAACAAAAATGAGGCAGATTATTTCCCTTCTAAAACTAGCTACACTAAGAAATCCTAGGCAATATGTGTAATTTTGTCTCCTCTGAAAATTCAGCCTGGCATGCAATGTATTTTTTGTTGGAATAATAGGCAAAACTTGCTGTGCTGTTGGAGAGAACATCGTATTGCTGTGATGAAGAAGCTACTCTTCTTTTCTTGCTTGATCTACACAGGTGACTGCTAATTAGGGATCACAGGATAATTCCTACTGGAAGGGATCTCAGGAGATCGTTAGTCCAACCTCCTGCACAGACAGGGTCAGCTGCAGGTGAGACCAGGTTCCTCAGGGCTTTCTCCAGCTGGGAGTTGAAAACCTCCAAAGCTGGAGATGACACAACCTCTTTGGCAAAGCTGTTCCTCTGCTTGACTGCTCTCATGATGTCTCCTTACATTCAGTCTGAACCTTTTCTTCTTACAGCTCTGCCTATGCTCTTGTTTCCTGCCTTGTGCAACACTGGGTAGCCTGGTTCCAATTTCTTAATAATCTCCCTGTAGGTACTGGCCTACACACTGCTGTTAGGTGTCTCCAAAGCTGTCTGTTCTCCAGGCTGAAAACTTCCAGTTCCCTCAGGTCTCCTCACAGGGTAAAGTGCTCCAGCCCTCAACCATCGTGATGTCTCTCTGCTGAACTTGCTGCATATTACCAATTTCTTTCCTGTACTGTGGGAGTCCAGACCTGGACATGGGATCTACATGTGGTATAGCAAGTGTTGAGTAGAAGGGGTAGTCGCTTTCCTCACTCTCCTGGCTCTGCTCCTGTGAATACAACCCTGGTGCTTTTGGTCTTCTTTGGTGCCAGAGCACACTACTGGCTCATGTGCACCTTGGCCCCATGCATCCACCTCAGGTCAGAGGTGCTTCCAAGCAGAGCTGCTTCCAAGCCATATCATTCCCAGGATGCATAGGTACTATGGATCTTCCTTCCCAGGTTCAGGACCCTGCATTTATCCATGTTGAATTTTATAAATTTTCTGTCAGTCCATTCCTCCAACCTGCCAAGAATCCTCTGAATGGCAGCCCTGCCCTCAAGGGTCTTTTCTCTGCAGTTTGATGCTGCTTGCAAACTTGATGAAAGTGCACCTTCACCTGCAGGTTGTTGATAAAGAAGCTAAACGGTACAGCTCCCAGGCTAGACCTCTTGCAAGCACCCCACTTCTAACTGGCCTAGTAACCACGACCCATTGAGCTCAATTATCCAGTTTTTAACCTGTCTAGTTATCCATTTATCCGGATTGTAACATCCTAATTAGGATGCAAGACCCTCACTTCTCTCTAGTTAGGAGAGAAAGGCTTTCTACCCTTTCCCAGCAGCAGCATTAGAGTTAATTCAGAGAGTAGTATTATGTTGTTAATTATTCAGCCTCACTAACACGGGAATAATTTTCTTCCTCTGAATCATATCCAAAAACTGTCAAAATTATTTGCCAATAGATGTTAGGAGTAGTGATGCTGACAATTCTGTAGGAGAAAATTCTCATCCTCGAACCAATTCTGAGTCAATGTCCATGATACCTCTTCAGAAACTGGCTCAATTTACTGATTTCAGTGAAGAAAATATTTGAGTTGTTTTATGCTGGATGAGTTGAATCTATTCAGTGAAGAGTCTCAATAAGCAACAGAACAAAGTATCCCTGAGGATCCTCCATGAGAAATGAGGAAGGAAAAGGAAAGGAGAAGTGATAAATGAAGGAAGGGAATGAGACTTCCTAATTTAACTATGGACAGATTTTCTAACCTCCTTCAAGCTTGTGTAATTTCTTGCTGGGTGATATGAAATTCTAGTGTGTCAATGGCTCTACAGCAACTGCCCAGTCCTACCCCAACATAAGTTCCTTTATTGCTGTCATGGGCTAGGTTGTATGAGATTATACTGGCAGGTGATTTTGAATTGTCTATTAACCAGTGCCCTATGTCTGTGACCTACAAGCAAGGTCATAGTCTAGTTTAACTTGTTATCTGCCCAGACTCTCAGATACCTAATAGTTGAAAGTGACTGTCAAAGGGTTAAATCTGACCTTCACTGGACCAAACAGAGAAAGCAATGCTATAGCTACCTATAATTAAAACTAACAAGTGTAGATTTGGGTTTAAGCCTCTGAAGCAGAAGGTTTGACAACCAAGCCGTTGCTCCCTGTTGCCAATCTTGGCCTTTCCCTGCAAAACCCCCAACACTCCATTCTGGGCCTTATACATACGAAAGGGTGATGGCAGGAACTGAGGGCTGTTACTGACAGACGTGCAAAAAATGAAGTGCTTATCAAAACAACATTTGACACATTGCCATGTTATACAAAACCTTTTGTGGTAAGAGCTAGGAGGTAGCTGGAACAATGTGCATTTCTTTCTTTGTAAGTGATCTGACAGGACTGGGGAATATATTGATGGTACTGGAATGTAGGCAGGTAGCAGCTTGATTTTGTGAACCCTGTAAGTCACAAAGCATCTATGAGCAATCAGTACCAGCCAGAAAGTAGTCACGTTAATAAATGACACTGAAGAATCTGATATAGAAATACAGATGTTACAACCAAAACCTAAGGCTGGGGTGACTGAAATGGCTGGACTGTCAGAGTGCTCCTTAAATTACATCCATAAGTAAAACAGAACTTACAGATAGGTACAGGCTCAAGAACTCATATTAATGTAATTGCAAACATTTAGGGCTTGTATTTTTTTTTTCCAAGTTATAGATTCTGTTGAGTAGAAATTGCTGAAAAAAATATCTACTCCTTCCTCACTCCCTGTTTTTGGTCACATCAATTTTAATAGAGAAACTATGTTCTAGAGATACAAAGCATTCAGGAGAAACTTCGGTGTGATATTATGGGCTATTTTCTGCAATCACCAGTTCCATGTTTTCCAGTGTTTAGAAAGATAAATAAGACTTTTGGAGAGGAAATAAAAGAAAATGGAAATGTTATATTTGTATGCAGATTCATGGCTCACCTAGATCTTAAATACTACATGCAGCCAGCTTAAGACACACAAGAATATAATAGAACTAAAAAACAAACAAACAAAAAAGATAGAGAGTTTATCAAGTAATGGAACAGCTTTTATAGAAGGAAATGCTGAGTAGGCAAGGATCATCAGTATTAAAAAATGACGACAGAGGTATGATACAAGTCAGTGAAGGAGAGAGAGAGAATAAAGAATGACCGTTCACTCTTCACTGAGCCTGATGACTAAGGGCTACCCAATGAAGTGTGTGGACAGGTTGTTTAAAACAAACTAAGTACTGTGTCACGCAATATGTAATTAGATTGTGGAATACATTTCCTCAGGGTATTATACAGAGAAAAACAACAAGTGGCTTCACAGGGAAAAGGAGTATAGACAATATTTGAACCATATGACTTGAAAGCAACCTTTGTCTCAGGATAAGTCTGTATCAGTGATTTCTGTAAACTGCAAGGGTGGACAGGAGAAAGCATCATTTGTCCTGTTTACTGTTAGGAAATGTGATTGCAGGCTCTTCTCCATGAACAGAGAAGAGCAGAGAGGCACAACGGCAGGCGTGGGAAGCCCAATAACACACTCAGAGAAAGGACCCCCTACCCCAGCCCCTGCCCGGCCTGTCGCAGGGGACCCTCAGCCCCTCAGGGGTGGCCCCGACCCATGCGTCTGTGGGAGAGGCTCTCCAGGCCTCCCTTCAGACAGAGAGGGTTTAGCCCAGGGGTGTGAGAGTCATTGTGGGATGCAGGCGATGAGCATTTTGGGACAGTACAAAACTTATTATGGAATGTTTAGGGTAAGTACCAAAGATTGGGAAAGTGAGAGTTCAGGGTGCTTTGGGAAGGAGTGAGTGTGGGAGACTAGAGGAAAAAGGGGTTAAAATACACCTATAAACTGGCATTTGGTCAGTATGGTTGTCTAGGCATGTTGTGCACCTGTTCCACGTGTGAGTATGGAGGTCCAGCAGCTGGAGTGGGAACTGTGGGTCATTGAGGCCCATGCATCTGGGAGGCCAACAGCTGGAGTGAGGGCTTATGCAGCATGTGATCAGTAGTAACTATCAAGCCGAATGGGTTGGTGAGTAGGTGAAGTGATCGGGGAGCCAGGTGTGTGTATGTTTCTGTGAGTGCAAGGACTGGAGGGGTTTGCTGCTGAAGGCATGAGGGAGTCCAGGCCAAGTGCTGAAGAGACCATGAGGTCTGGAGGTCAACAGGGAGACCTGTGTGTACGTGTGTGAAGGATTCATGTGTGTGTCTGACTGAGGGGTCTGGACCAGCAGCGGGAGCGGGGCTGCAGCCTTAGCAGCTCATATGTCCAGGTACTGGCAATGGGAGATACCAAGGATCCAGCGGTCAGATACTGGGCAGTCCGGGTGTCTGAGCCCAGCTGCTGGAGGGAGCTGTGTTGTACATACATCTGTATTTCCCACTAATGGACCTTCATCCTGATCAGCCAGAGCAGGACACTGGCTGAGGCCGTTGTGCTGTTTGTGTTTGCATGGATTCTGTATTTCTGTCTGTATTGATCTCTGCAGCCGGCTGTGTGTATGTGTGTGTAGAAGTGTGTTGTATATATGTTTGTGTAGGTGCCCATTGACAATACATGCTCAGCCTCATTATTTGTTGGATCTGGGGCATGGAGCTGTGGCAGTCTTGCCTCTTTTGGACGATCAGGTTCAACCACTACCTAACCTTTACTACCACTAGTTGCTACCAGAACACATTGAGTAAGAAGGCTTTTGCTCTGGACAAAGTACAGCAACTCTGTACAGACAATTAAGTATGCAGTGTAAAATTTCAACAGTCATGCCTAGCAAAAAAATAATTAAAAAGAATGTAATAAATTCACTCTTAATTCCCTCTACTTCATATTTTCCTTATCTGATTCTCTACTTTATCCTCCCTACATGAAGTCATCTGTTGTCTTTGTATCAACTAGCCTTACCTTTACACATTCTTGTATAACATTTTAGCTTTACTGCTTTTATATTCTTTGAATTCACCTGAGGGAAGAAAAATCATCATAAACTTAATAGTTCTCCTACTGAACAATGAAAGAAAAAAAATCAAGAAAGAATCCAACAAACAGAATGAAAACTAGTGCAAATTGTGGCTGAACACTTGATCCCTAGCCAAGGTGATATGAAGTGTGATTTAGTATTTTGCCATTTTTCTTTACTTTCCACAACAAATCACAATGAAAAAAGATGGAAAGCTGACATGTAGCTATTTACATTTCAGTTTTCTGTTCTCAATGCCAAGTGACGTTATAGTGGCATGTACCTGTGAAGATGAACAAACAGTGATCTACATGTTGCAAGGAGTTACTATATTATCTCCTTACTTTTTACTTTTTAAAAGGAACCTTCTCCACTTCCTTTATCCATGTGTGTAAAACTGACTTTGACCACAGCCACCACAGATATATGGGAGAATTCATTGGAGAATTTAGGGAAAAAGTTCAGAGTAACAAAATAAAAATGCATCATAGCCAGCTAAAATTGTGATAAGACTTTAGATTAACAGAATGTAATTAGCAGAAAGCGAATTTCAAGCACCTTTATACTGGAGTTAGTAACACCAGGCTGTTCTGTACACTAGAAGAGTCTGTGGATGGATCTTAGGACAACAGCTGAACTCTAGCAGAAGTTTTACACCCCCAGAAGCATAGGTTTCAATAGCAATGGATAGAATCCTGATTCAAGAGAATGTTGTCTCTTTGTTACTTCAAGAAACATGTGAGGTCTCCTATGTAGCTACTCACTTTCATGCACTGAGCTAGAGATCAGAGAGGATCACAGCCTGAAGTTATATGACTTCAGGTTAGAATTGAGTATGAAATTTCTTAGAAGCAGCCAAATGTCTTTTGTTTTGTTTGACAGAGCTATACATAATCAAAGACATTGCAATAGCTTAGGGCTGCGTATTGAAGTTATTTCCCTTGTGAATAAGTAGCACACAATTTAACTGCATAAGTATTTACATATTTTCTGAGACTTCCTCGTTGCAAAAGGGAAACGTTTGTCTTCATAATTGTCAAAACATGCTACTCTTTAAACTGGCATAACATTTGCCTCTCTGGTACTGTGCGTCAGGAATTCAAGCTCAGGTTTGTAGATGGTATCAAATTTTAGTGAGTGATAATGACATGGGGGAATGTTGCCAGGAGAAACATCTGAACTATGCAAGTTAAAAATTGCCATTCAAGCCCTGATTTAAGGTGCTTCTGATTCTGATATTCCTTTGAAATGCCATTGAAATTCTTCTGTCTGTTTGTACCAGGCAATGGGTTTTGTAATGAGGTGCGGTGTTTGCACATCTCTGAAGTTCAGCTGAAGACCACTACACATAGATCAGCCCCAGTGAGCGTTCACCTCACATTGCTTTACCAGCAAATCCTTTTTTTTCTTTCCCTAACAAATGTACATAACAATTGCTTGGTGTTATTAACCTATTTCTGTAAGCCTGAGATGTTCAAATGAAAGGGCTAGAGAGGAAGAGATGAGGACAGCCATTCTTAGGCAGCTGGAATATAGATGCTGAGCTGACTAGTGAGTCAACCATTTTAGAGTACCTGTTCCACTGGATTGGTACAAAGCTTTCAAATGGTGTTTTGACTAGCTATGAAATCAAATTATTCTGCATGAAGTGTTACGCAGCACTGAACTGTTCTGCCCATGAGGTATCGTGAGTGACTCTTTGTATATGACACTTCATTTCTATTACTGTCCTGGGCAAATGGTTTATCCTAAACCTATAAGGATCCAAAAATGGATCCCTACCTAATCCTGAGTGCCCAAGTCCAAACTGAGCCCATGGAGTGCCCACCAAAGCTCTGTGAGTGTCCAGATCCCATGGTCATGCTTAACACTTACAGACAGCATCTAATACGTTGCAGATGGAATCAGTAGTTATCGTTTTAGTGGATGTCAGTCTAGTAATGATATAAAAGTTTCATCTATCTAACAGCTCACTGATTATAGCAATCAGCCTGCAATAGGAGACCTGGATTCAGCTCACTTATTAGTCTGGACCCATATCTTACATTTCTAGAAAGATATATATAAAAAAGACCAATATTCAATTAATAATAACTGTATGAAGCTGGAGATGAGAACATGAAGGAAAGGTCAAAGGGCAGGTCCAGAGAGGGACATGGGACAGGACAGAGGTAAAGAGAACAACTGAGAGAGGAATGACTCCACAATCTAATGGGAGTTCTCCCTGCGGAGCACCGACCTGAGTCTGTCCTTTTTGGTGTTCTTGTCAGTGAGTATTTAATGGAAGGACATGTTTGTGGGGTCATGTGATATCTTCCATTAGATGAACAAGTATTGAAGAAAGCATGTAGCGAGATACTCTCAGGATAGGATTGCAGATGTGGGTCTCAAGCTGTTGAAGACACCTCCCTGTAGGTTTGGGTAAATCCTTCTTGCTTTTACTGTTTCTTACTGATGATGAGCCACTCTTTGCTCAGTGTCGTGCTTGGCTGCAACACCAAAAGTGCTGACTTTTGCTCCTGCGCTGGGCAGAGGTTCAGGTTCAGGCACTGAAGCTATACCTACAGTGGTTGCTGGAGGTAGCCCCGAGGACCATACCGAGAGCACACAGGAAACCCACAAGAAGAGGTCAGCTGTGACCAGAATGTACTTGCAGGGACACCTGCTGCAGACATTATTCAGGCTGTCGTGCTGTTCTGATGGGGTGCGTAGGATCCTGGGCTCACTGCTATGTTCACAGTCGTCTTTTTAAGAGGTATATATGTGGCCGGAAAGTTGCTGCCATGACTAACTTTGAAGTGCAAAATTCCATTGCTGAATCCACCCTTTAATCCCTGTGACTGTAACATGCATATAGCAGATACAGGTGACTGAAGAAGTGACTGTTGGTCTTCCATATTAAAGACCATTTGATTGTACTTTTGTTTTTATAGTGCCATTCAGATTATTTAACAGTATAAAATCAGTTAAGAAGTAAGGCAAATAATGTTATCAGTGTATGATACAGTAGACTAATTAGCTTTTAAAAATGTTTTGTCCCATTTTTAGATTATAATCACACTGTGACTGACAAATACCTGTTTTATTGCATGGCCATTTGAAGCAGTTCCTGTAAGAAAAGATCTACCCTCATATCAAACTACATGTGAAGTTATGGGTTAATGCTGCAGTTGCAATATATTATTAAATGTATTTCCAAAAACCTGCTAAGAAGTTGTTAGCTTACTGTAAAAAAAATAAATTGTCTACTGAAAGCTCATACTGCTCTAAGTGAACAGAGCATATTGGGGAGAATGATCAGAAACACCCAATTAAAAATTTATTTCATAGAATAATAGAATGGTTTGGGTTGGAAGGGACTTTAAAGATCATCTAGTTCCAACCCCCCTGCCATGGGCAGCGACACCTTCCACTAGACGAGGTTGCTCAAAGCCCCATCCAGCCTGGCCTTGAGCACTCCCAGGGAGGGGGCAGCCACAACTTCTCTGGGTAACCTGTTCCAGTGCCTCACCACCCTCATAGTAAAGAATTTCTTCCTCATATCCAGTCTAAATCTACCCTCTTTCAGTTTAAAGCCATTACCCCTTGTCCTATCACTACATGCCCTGTAATAAGTCCCTCTCCAGCTTTCTTGCAGGCCCCTTCAGGTACTGGAATGCTGCTGAAAGGTCTCCCCAGAGCTTATTTGTTAAACCTTGAATGGAACAAACCCCACCATTCTTGCCAAAATCTCTCTGTCTTTATTAACTAAAACAAAATTAAATTCTTTACATATAATAACTATGTAACATAAAAAAAGAAAAAATTAATGGCATTTTTCAAAAACTTGTATACTCTTATTTTTATCTACAGTCAGTATATTCACAGTTAACTGCTCTGAGTGGTTTTAGAATAAAAATGTTGTGATTACTTTATAGCAATGTGAATAGTGCTTCTACAACAGAACAGAAAATGCATTTTTTTTGTCTGCTCACGGCTCCAGATGGCACGCTGATTTAGAACAGAGATAGATAATAGTTACCTTCAGGTTAAGAGATGAACAGAACGGGGGATTGATTTGACAAGTTTATTGTACTCTGTTTCTTTTGTCTAGTGTAGGATTCTTTAATTTATTGCTTTTCTTCCCAGAAAATCTACAGTAATATTAGAGAAGTGCTGATAGTGTAAATACACTACAGTAAGCCACCTGTAGGTAATAGTGATGTGACCTGTTTCTCACAGGTATCAAATTCTCTAATTACCCTAAAAAATTTCAGCTCAGATGTCTGCTATTTGCAACTATCATTCTTTCTTTTGTTTGTTCACTCATTCACTCGTTCTCCTTTTTTTTTGTCTTTCCAAGTAAATGTATGAGCCTGGACGGAATTTTAGAAGGAAAATTAATGATTTGAAAAATATTAGTAACACTTTGTAATCAATGTATTGCAGTGCATGAATCTGTCAGTTGTTGGTACCACTTATATTCTTGCCTGTAAGGGAAAAGTTAAAATTTGGCAAGAGGAAGAAACACACAGAAGACCAGTGTATGAGAGTAGGTAGAATGGAGGCATGATAAAATCACAGCTGTTTACGGCATTTCTGCCTTCTGCAGAGTTATTCCAGTATGTCAGAAAGAAGACTATAGTCCCTGCAAAAAAATACTACAAGTGAGTGTAAGTCACAAGGCAAGTGAAAAAGACTGCCGGATTGAATCTGGCAAACACCATTCAGAATTGGAACTCATTACTGTATCATATTTGCAAGTTTTTGTTTCTGAAATGAGTTAAAAGCTTCACTATGCTTCCTGTCAGGCAAGTTACTGAATCTGAAAATCATTGTCAAAATTGATCTTGAATATCATATTCTGAGGAAAACCCAAAGGAAAAGACAATGGGTATGAAAAACTTTTGGAATTAAGTTTATCTGTATTTGGCATATGGTGTTAAAAATAAATTTGGGCAAATATTCAGCTTTATCAATAATTCTAATTGCTTTTATAGCTTTTCCAGCGATAAACTGAAGATCTTTCTCCCATTCCAGATAAAGGTATTTTTGACAAATTTTCTTAGAATCTTTATTTGAATAATAAAATTTTCAGATCATCTGCTCTTAAAATTCTGATGACAAAATTGCATATGAAATGCCAAGTTGGAACCCGGGCTGAAATAAGAAAAAACCCAACACTACAGCTAGATTCTGGGTGATCGCTTTGCATTTGAAATCACCACTAGTTTGTGAATCTGCATTACAATGGGTGGTGAAAAAGAATGCAAGGGATTGTATTCAGGTATTGGTATCGTTCTTACGAATTTTTTCTGGCATTTTAAGAACCTGCTGATGCTGTCACTATCTGCTCTAGACTGAACTGCAGAGAATAAATTCTTTTGCCAATCCAGCTGTGCCCCAGCATTGTTTCTTCCAACTCATCACTATGAACACGCCTCTTGTTCTGCAGAACTGGCAGATGTTTTGTTCTTATATCAGTTTAGGGACAGTTGTATTGAATAAATGGAGGGTCACTGGAGAAATTAGGCAGTTGTTCCCTACTTGCACTTCTGAGGCCTCTCAGATTTGGAAGGAGTAAAAATAAAAAATACTGAAAATCTTCATATACACTTGCTAATAGATATTCACTGATAATAGTAAGTAATCAGTCACATCAAAAAATTGTGCTTGTTGACACTGTCCTTTTCCATGCCTTGGTAGAAATTTCTGACCTAATCTTTTTAAGAGTTTTGATTTCCTCTTGACCACTTCCTTCAGATGATTTGAATACAAGCAGTGAGTGAAATAGACATATAATGAGATTTTATAAGGCTGTTTTCCTTAGAGAATTTTGAAACAGAGGTTAAACATTCTTTTTTTTATTTATAAACTGTCAATATTTTGGGGAGAAGATATACAATCAAAACCATGCAGTTGAGCCCTCACATGCACTGTTGTGGAAATTAGTCCTCTTCCTGCTGTAAAATGTAGCCTAGGCTGTGATAATTACTAATTATATCGGAAAAAACACTCTTTAATCAAGGGAGTGACTTAGCATGTTACATTCTAAAGAGCAATTGATATGCTTTGAGACCAAAATTCATTCAACTTGTAGTTTTTCCTTTTATGGTATAAAGGAATGGTCATATATTTTTTCTTTTTCAATAAAAGCTAAGGAGTTTAAGCCAACAAGAAAATACTTCCACACTGAACTGGTTTGTAGATATCTTTCCAGTAGCATTTGACTTAACACTGCTAAACTCATTACCTTTTCTTTTTCTATTGTGGATCAAAATCAGGATTTCCAAAAATATTACTACGGTTCTCGGATTGTCTGCTGAATGTATGAAAGAATCAGTTTGAGGTAAACTCGTCCTAGGTATCACAGCCAGTTTGGAGACTGGCCGAGCCACATGCCTTTTGGTATCTTCTTAAATGAAGAAGCCAAATTTGCAATTTAGTCAAAAAATATGTCTGGGACTTAAATATTTTCAGAGTTACATAGAATGTCAACTTTTGGCGTGTTTACTCTCCAGCTGTGAAACACAGCATAACACGTCAAGTGATAAAAATGGTGAATGAATTAGACAAGTCTCTCTGGTGACTAAATAGACTTTCAGACAACTTCTGACAAGCTAAGATTATAGATATTGGTTTTTTTAATTGCACTGCTGCAAACAAACTCCTTTTCAAATCCATTCTTTTTTTGTTTTGATTGCTTTAGGCTTTGTATATGACTGTCTCTTTCTTCGCTGTTTTACTGATTTAAGGTTTGAATCATTTGGTTTCACTCTAAGCCATAATTTACCAGCAGTAGCCTTGCTGTCCTCAATTTTCGTAATTTCCATCACACACTGGTAAAACTTGAGGCATCCAAAAATATATTGACTCACAGTCTAGGTATTTGTTAAATGATCTGCATCTTTCCTTTCGGTTTTTCATTGCCTAGGTATGTGTGACCATTCTTCACATAGCTGTCATTATGCAATAACAAAAACTTCTTTTAAACATAGAAATGAAAAGCCAAATGAGAATGATCAGATGAACAAAGTGGTTGGAAAGAAAAAGTCTGTATGAAATTGTCCTCAATAAAATTTGCGTTTATTTTAATGGCTCCATTTTATTATGTTAGTGAACCGACTGTCCCTTCTCTTGAAAGGCAAGTATGTAGTGTAGCGGCAACGTGTTCCCCCCTTAACCTCTATTCTTAGGAAAATGACCTTTGCAGCTCTTTCACACCGTGTGTTTGTTCAGCTTGCTCATCTATGTAAACTTCAGTATTCACGCAAAAATTGAAGACGGACTGTCTTTGAAGGAGAACAGTTATTTGGATACAAAGAATGTGTCTTGGTAAGTCACTGAATTTTAAGGTAAAGTAAAATGCTTGCACTGCTACAGTTCAGCATGGGTATTGTCTAATTTACTGCAGTGTCACAGTTCCGTAAGAAAATAAAACAAAACAGCAGAAGGAGTTTGATTATTCTGATAGAGCTAGTGGAGACATAAAACCTACCAATTAAATAGTTACAATGCAAATTCTGAATATTACACCCAGTCATTCAACTTGGGCTAATAATCACATGCTAGCAGGCATTTTAATGAGTTGCTTATGTCGGTCTTACTTAAACAGATGGGACAGGCCTTATTCATTAGACTTCTAAATTGATAATATCTGCTCAATGTTGTCATAATACTGCTAGTTAGTCCTGAACAACCCGAACACTAAAATTTAGCTAAAAACCAATTTACAATTGTTTGCTTTAACCAGTTCCAGTAGGTGTGTCCACAGGTGACATTTATCCTATGTAGCTTGAGTTACTTTTGATGGGAGTTTTTTCCAGGTTGGTTCTCTTAGTCAATGGAGATACAGAGGCAACTTCAGAAGTGATTGATCTTATTCCAAATTCAGCTTTGAAGAAAACAAGTGTGATGAGTCATATGCTGAAGATGCTTATCTTTCTCTGCTGACTGTTGAGAAGCCCTAGACCCAGAGAAGGCCAGTAAAGACAGAAGAAAGGATATCTGATTCATTGAGCCATCTAGTCTCACTCACTAGTGGAAAGAGATGCACATCTAGACAGTACTTACCATACTTATTTTTGATACTATCTTAGAAGGTCCTTTTAATTTTCTCTATTTACTTTAGAGGTAGTCAAGTTGATTATTGTAAAATAGATGCCTAACTTCCATATGGTTGAATTAGGTGAGATGAATCACACCTTGCGTTGTATTCTGAAATCATTAAATGAGGCATAGTTAAGAATGGAAGTAGAATTTGGCTTTCCCTGCTCATTAGCATAGGCCTCTGCCTTTAATCTGCAAGATTATTTGGTGACTGTTTTTCTTTGTAAGCCTGCAAGGAACTATGATTATTACAAAGGCAACCAAATCAAGATGTATGTTATTCTCTTCCCACAGGAATGAGGAGCAGGGTTTTGATTTTCAGTTATTTAAATATAGTGGTAGGTTAATCCACAGAAGTTCAGGTTCTAACCACAAAGATTTCCTTGTACAAATCTGAACTGGCAAGAATCGGTATGCAATGCTATGGGATCACATAGCCAAGAACAGCTTGTGCCCTGGTGGCCAGTCCTGGAATATAATAGAAAAATGGTAGAATGGCAATTATCTGAGGTAGTATTACGCTGTCTCTTTGCACAAATGGGCTTCTGGAATGACACTTCTATTAGCTGTAAAGAGAGATTTAGGCTGTCTAAAGTCAGGCTGCCATTTCCTAATATGGTCATTTCTGGCTTGCCTGAGTTGGAATAAATAGTATGAACTCGTGGGCTGGATTTACATGTGAAGCTGGAGAGATATCCCCACATCTATAATGTCCAAATCATCTTTAAATTAATAAACATTTCCATATTGCCAAAAGTGTTTTCCAAAGAAGAGCACAGTTGGCAAAATTTCCCAAGAGCTAGCAGATTATGAACTTTTTGATTCTGAATGATTTATACTTGTCCTTTTTTCTGGGTATCAAATAACATTCTCAGTATAGTCATATAGTGTAACCTGATGAAAATCAATAAAATCAGTCTCCGCTTGTGACATCTGTTTCTCTTTTGCGTTGTAATGCTGCCTATGTATAGTCCCACTGAATGCCATTTTTTAATGTCCTATGGCAAGTCTAGGTAAAGTGATCATAAAAGGAAAAAAATCAAAAATTAACCTTAAATTCATTGGGCAATAGAGGTTTTCTGGAAAAAGCTCAGGTAATCTCAATTATAGATATGGTATCAGTTATAGCTACAGCAACTGATATTTCTGAAATACTACTATGGAAATTAGTAATTCTTCTACAGTTTTTACAACTCTTGACTTCTATTTTACCTAACAATGATCTGCTCTTATGGGAAAATATGGACCACTGCTTACTATCTTTCATTCGGTTTGCATGACAGATGGAAGGCCAAGAAAACCTTCGATTTGCTAAGCAGGTGTTAAAGTCTTTCAGTGTGAGGCTCTACAGTAGTGAAGCACTCAGCGCTTATGGTGGACTACACTTCCACATAAGTTGATATGATAATTAGATTGTTCAGCAGGCAGTTTGGTTGTTCTAGGTTGGGTCTAGAAACCTTGTAAAAATGTAGGTGACTTTCTAGTGGAAAGCTAGCTGAAGAAATGTTGTTTCTTCATGTAGATGAAAGGCTTAATATCTATAAATCATGATGGAATTAGAAAGGAATATCTAAACATTAAAGATTATCAGAATTAGTTTGTTCACTCATTCAGAAGGTGCAGTGAATTTAGAAACAGTTGGCGCAAATATGCACTTATTTGTTCAAATATGGAAGGGAAAGTATTGCTGGCTAATTTATGTATTTACAAAGGACAGATTAAAAAACCCAACCACTCTTAACACCAAATAAAGATTAAAAGCCCAGTCTTTATAAGAGTATTTTTATTTACAATTTTAAGATATTTAAATTATAGAAAGTAAAACCACTACTGACTTCTGTGACTTCAATGGCTGTATTTTTCCTTTAAACTATGCTTCTGATCAATACTTTCATTTAAAACATAGCACTAGAATTTTTAGAATTTTGGAATGTGTTTACAGAGAAGCTTTGTTTTGCTGGACATTTTTGAATAAATGTCTCATTTGTTAGATCACTGAAGAACCAGGTGGAATGACTTGTAGGCCTTATGACTTTGCCTGTTTGATTTTCGTTATTTGACTACAGTCTTTATCTAGAAAAAGAGAAATAAATATATTTTCAAGACTTCTTTATTTGTTTTGTTTTCAGAGAGAATTTATGAGACTTGTTCTGTTTCTTTATAACAGTGATATCCGAAGTTGTTTTGCTCTGAAGTATGTTATTATTAGTTTAGCTTCTACATACAAAGTCTTAAAACAAGTTTCCAGACAATCCTTTTTTTTCTTTTTGATTCATTCACCACAGTTTGACATGTACCATACCCTGAAAAAATGTACAAAAATAAAAATCTTTCTTGCAGTAGCCAAAAGGATATCATGTAAAAGGTGAGAAGGGCCAGACAGCAGAGACCATTTGTGAAACCTGCTTTTATCTGTTAGCTAGAATTATCTGAACCTCTTTAAGCTTCCTGAAGAGGGAGAAGTCCTTCAGAATAGAGGCTGATCCAGAACTGACTCCAGATCTTTACAGAGTACACTATGATTCAAGGACTCCGTATGTGTCTATGATTCATGCCAGAATTATCCTGTTCTTCTGCGTAATCCTCAAGTTCTCCTCTTGCTGAGGAAGCTACTTTGCTTTCATAGTCAGAGGACTCCACAAAATACTAGGAAACGAGATGTGCTTTCCTTTAGACATTGATTACAATCCTCTATGCATGAATTTAGAAAGCTATTTGTCAATCAAAAATGTTTTATAATTTCTTCAAGTTCTTTGTTTTTTTTTTTTTTTAATACTAGAAATAAGTTTTATTAACAATACATATGTTGTGGTTGAAGCCCAGCAGGCAACTAGGACCACATAGCTGCTCACTCACTTCTCCACCCCACAGTGGGATGGGAAAAAGAATTGAAAAAAAAGGAAACTCATGGGTTGAGATAAGGGCAGTTTAACATCAGTGAGTTATCAACATTTTACTCATACTAAATCCAAAACAGAGCACTATACCAGCTACTAGGAAGAAAATTAACTCTATCCTATCTGAATCCAGGACAATATTATTAATCTATATCTATTATAAGTTGATACATAATAAGTATTATCTAGAGAGATATCGATTACATTATATATTATTTATGTATGAATGTACTTAACATTCAGTTTGAAGTGTGTAATGAAATCTTAGGATGGGATTTGCAATGTTGCAGAAATAAGTACAATGTAAAACTACTTTGGATAAGAACTCTATATAGTTTTATAATATACTGGTATTAGTTGGAGTTTTTGAATGAATTCTCAAATAGAAATACTTTCTAAGAAGAGACAAAAAAATTGCCAGAAGTGTTGACAAAGTCTGACTTATGTTGCTGCAGATTTGTCTTACATTACAGTCTTCCAAAATTTTACCTTTCTCAGCTAAAATAAACAGTTCTCTACACTGTTCTTTTATGTTTGACTTACAAGATGTTTTATTTTTATTAAAGAAACTTGTCTTCCTACCTTCATGGAAAAATAATATTCTTGCAGTCTACTAGGCTATATATTAACAACCCAAGCATAGTCTTTGTATGCAATGGCTTTTGCTTTACCACTGATTTGAAAGCTCAGTGTAAGTTATTTGGTAATTTGACAATCAGAGAGTGCATGTGATATTCCAGGAGTTGAAGGAATTACAAAATTCTCTCTTTCCGTATATGTACTTCACAATCACGATCTCTAGGGTCACTTTCCATATAAAGAAAGAAAATCCAAACTGGATTGTAAAATTGTTTGCAGTAATTCAACCCAGCAAAAAGAAAAATTGCTAACAAATCTTTAAAAAAAGTATTCTATGGTTGGACAAAAACAGGCAACTATCAAGTCTTTGCTTGGTAATGTGTATCAGGAAAGAAGGACCAGAAACACAGACGGACACAGGGAACAGCAGATTTCAGTATCTTTTTGATGCAAATTTTATATTTGTCTTCTCTTCACATTATATATCCTTTCTGCAACCAAAAAAATTACAGAGGCAGAAAAGTAAACAATGCAATACTTGCATAAGAACAGCTGTTTGCGTATCCTGCAACAGCAGGGAACTAGTATTGTGGGTATTTCATGACTTCTCCTAGGTCTTGTCTTTTTGATGTATCACACCAGGCTACATTCGCCAATGATGGCAATCTCCAGATTATGCATTTTAATTTCATATGAATGCAGACTCTGAAATACTTTTGGTGTTTACTTTGTGATTTCTTTATGTAACTTACATATTATGAGCTGGTTAAGTGTACTTTTTTGTAGTCTTCAAAAGCATAGCAAACAAAAAGGCAGCATAAACTCACATTAAGTAAAAAGATATCAGAAAGATAAATAAAATCAACAACCCACCTTTCCTCATCGAGCCCTTGAATCAGCTCTTTCCAGGTTCTAGAAGTCCTAACCCTCTTATTTCAAAGACTTTCTTAACAGTCTGCCTGTTCAAAAGCCAGTAAATCATGATATCAATTACAGAATCACACAGAATGTTAGGGGTTGGAAGGGACCTCTGTGGGTCATCTAGTCCAGCCCCAATTAGTATGACTTAGTCTTTGATTAGCCATTGTAGATCAATGAGTAACTCTCACTTTTTAATGAGCTAGCAAGCTTCCCTCCCCTCCCCTCCCCTCCCCATTTTTGTACTTGCAGGAACAACAGCAAATGTTTTCAGAAGTGTCTCATGGCATGTGTATGCATTCATTTGGACTTAGTGGAACCAAATCCCTTGTAACTTCATCCTCACTCAATGCTTGTTGTCTGCATCTCTACTCATAAGATACACTTTCCATCCTCTGATCATCCCATTCATTCTCTTGTTTTCTTTTGTAGTAAACGTATCTTTTTCTTTAAGGATGATAGCAGGACTGTGTGCAGGATTGCAGCTCAGGCACATTTCTTTCTGCCCCGGAAACATTTTCCCGGATAAACACTAGGAGTGATTTGTCTTTTCCACTTCACATCACACTAACAGTCTTACTCGTTCTGTTATTGAGTAGTGCACTGTGTTTTTAGGTCTTTAGCAACTAGTGATTTCTTAGCTTAGAGCATAAATTGCTTTCATCTCATCCTTTCACCTGTTTGTATCCAGGACCTTTCATTTTTTGCTGTTGAGTTTATCCCACCTCTATTATTCCAGCCCCAGAGGTTGACCACCTCTGCATTTATGGTGGCTCGTAACCTTGTGTGAGACTTTTTCTGCCAATGTCACAGGTGGATCACTGTACTTAGACAGTACTTAAGGAACTGCTTTAGGAACCTC